>ENA-UERK01000549-UERK01000549.1-human-gut-metagenome-genome-assembly--contig:-NODE-549-length-31710-cov-16.297284_pt1 | contig 31710 bp, 27 predicted proteins | sample MGYA00242957_ERZ507957 | MGnify/ENA primary metagenome ERZ507957 (study PRJEB26167, sample SAMN06115538) | human gut metagenome | host: Homo sapiens | place: China:Heilongjiang | collected 2015-11-06...
CGGCACTGTTCAACTTAAAACGCCGTAGATGTTCAACTTCAGCGGCCGTGGTGTTCAGATTGGTGCGACGTATTCAGCTTTATAATACTCGCTCTGAAGATGATCCTCCACTCATTTTCTCATATTCCAAATTAAAGTTTTGGTTTGGTGGAACAAGCTACCGTTCAAGTGAGAAATTGCTTCTTTATGTTCAAATTCCATCAGAGATAATCGGTGATATTGTGTTGTCGGACACATTGCCTTGTGAGACATATCTTCTTCGCTTAATATCGCCAATGATAAACGAATTAAGCAATTCTTATTTGAACACCGATATTCAACAAAATGGTTTACGGAGGTTTACATGGAAAATATATGTGATCTGATAGTGGCAAAAAGGAAGGAACAGGGTTTGACACAAGCAGAGCTTGGAGCAATGCTTGGAATATCGGGCAAGGCGGTTTCCAAGTGGGAACGTGGATTGTCAAAGCCCTGCGAGGAGCATTTGGATAGGCTTGTCGCCCTGCTTGGTTTACCGGTCGAATCCACCATAACAGCAGAAGAAAAGAAATCAGCGCAGAAAGCTACTTTTTTGTCTACTGTTCGCAACGAGTTTATTCGTATTCTCGCTACGAGCGTAATGATTGCGGTGTGTGTATGTAACTTAGCAGGTACGATATCAACCGATTCGACCGTGGTTTCCATCGGGTTCTCTGTCGCTCTTTTCTGCTTTGGTACGATGGTCAAAGGGTAAAAGTAAATCGCCACCCGTGAGAGTGGCGATTACATATTATTCGTCGTATGACTTTCCGAAAAGTATCTGCATAAAGTTCCGTCTGCCGTAGAGTACACGGATGATATGAACCTCGTCGCCCTCGACCTTGTAAAATGCGGTGTAGTTGCCACAGACAAGGAAGCGGTAAGGCACTTCAAGGCTGATTATAGAGGAAAGCGGCGCACCGATTTCGGGGAAATCCGCAAGCTGACGGATGCGCTTCATAATTTTCTCAATCGTATTGATTGCCGATTGCTCGCTGCACAGCTCGTCGGTGATATACGCTTTGATCTCCTTCATATCCTCAAGGGCATCGGGCGTGAAATTGATTTTAGCCATTGCTTACCCCCAGAAGTGCTTCGACCTCCGAGATATCAATATATCCTTTTTCTTTAGCAGAAGCTTCACCTTTGGCAAGCTCGCTCATCAGCTTGAGCGTTGCCTGTGTCTTTTCAAATTCTTCCATATCGACGATGGCGTATCTGCCGCGGCCGTTCTTGGTGAGGAATACGGGTTCGCCAACGGCGATATCGCGCAGTACCTCGTTATAGTTGCGCAGGTCTGATACGGGCTTAATGTTTGGCATCATAAATTCCTCCTTTTTTGTTTCTGCTGTATTTATTATACACTAATTCTTCGTAAAATTCAACAGCAAAATCAAAACTTTCATAAAAAATTTATAAAAGCAAGGGATGAACCGCTTGGGAACACCCCTTGCTTTCGATTTATGCGAGTATCAGTTCACGCATTATTGTTTCTTCGGCAGAGTTGCGAACGTTGTTCATCATCTGTACCCACCGCATTTGATCGGTTGCCTTGAGGTGTTCGTCGATGCCTTGAGTCTTGGCAAGCTCAACTGTCAGAGAGGTCAGCATTTCGTGTGCCTGTTCGTCCACGTCGGCAAGGTAGGCATTGAGCTGTCCTTCGCCGAGTAGGGCGGAGTACCTTCCGCGACGGTGTTGCTTGAGGTAGTCAAGGTGCATTCGTCCGTACTTGCCGATGGGCTTCTGTTCGGGAAGCTCCATGTCGGGAACGAGGTTGCAGTTTTCCTCGCGGTATGTACCTCCGAGCTGTTCGTAAAGGGTTTTGGTGTCCTTCATTTTCTTTGTTCCTCCGTACGTTTTTATTTCATCAAAGCCTTATACCGTAAGGGAAAACGCGTACTTGACGGTTATCTTGTGTCCTTGCGATATGCGGTTATGACGTTCAAATCTCATAGTTCGTACGGGGTTCATATTGTTAACCATCTGACCGCCTACAGAACCTGCCTGCTTGGATGTGAGGTCGCCATTATAACCCTGCTTGAGGTTAACGCCGACTTCATTTGCAGCTTCCATCTTAAACTTATTGAGAGCTTCTTTTGCCTCGGGGACAATATTCTTCTTGCTTGCCATTTTTATTTTCTCCTCAAATTTTGAAAATCAACATAACTTTTTCTGCATTCCCCGAGAGTAACAGCGCCACGCCTGTCAAAACAGCTTTCATCGGATATTTCCGAAGCTTTTCCCTCCTTTGCTTTACAGGCTCGGGATGGCGCTGTTTCTTTTTGCCGCTTTGCCATTGTTCGGGCGAACACTACCGAACAAATGACTTATGTCGTTTGTTCTGGTCTTATTATCTGAAGCTTTGCATTTTTTATAAGTGGGAAAATAAAGCAATTTTTTTCTTTGGGCAAAAGCAAATGCCACGGCATATAATAGAGTAGCGGAAGAAGATTTTTCCGCAAGAAAAAATGAAAAATATGCTTTACCCAAGCATATACGGAGACAAAATGAATCGTCGTGTTATAACAATAAATTCGCCCACCATGGCAATAAAAGCGGCACGATTATTAAACAGAAAGGGCATAAAAGCAAAAACGGTAAAATTACTCCCCGGGCAAAGCCCGAGAGGCTGCAGTGCGGGAGTGGAAATCGACTTTTTCAAGGTGAATGCCGCACTTGATATTCTTGCCGAGGCGGGAATATCATATGGCGGAATAGTGATTTTGTGAGACTTTTCGGGCTTTGAATAAAGCCGATATTATTTTTTGATTTCAAGAGGAATTTTATGATATATTTTGACAATGCCGCCACAACCTTTCAGAAGCCGCCTTCCGTTATGCGCGAAATGATGCGCTGTATGCGGGAATACTGCGGAAATCCCGGCAGGAGCGGACATAAAATATCCATGCGTGCCGCAGAGGCAATATATGATTGCCGCATGAATATGGCAGAATTTTTCGGTATATCAAAGCCCGAAAATGTTATTTTCGCAATGAATACCACTCATGCGATAAATCTTGCGCTCGGCGGTATTCTGCGGCGACGCGATCATGTTCTGATTTCAAATCTGGAACATAACAGCGTCGCACGTCCCGTCGCCGCATTCGCCGAAAAAGGCATTATCACATACGGAATATTCAATGCGCTTTGCAATGACGACGAAGTAATACGCAATATAGAAGAGAAAATAACACCTTATACACGCGTTATCGTGACTCTGCATGCATCAAATATCTGTCCGCATCTTTTGCCGATATCAAAAATCGGCGCTCTTTGCAAAAAGCACGGGATAATTTATATCGTCGATGCGGCACAGAGCGCTGGGATTTACGATATAAAGCTAAATAATGACAATATTTCCGTTCTCTGCGTGCCCGGGCACAAGGGACTCTACGGACCTCAGGGGAGCGGCGCGGCGATTTTTGCCGATGATTTTGATTTTTCGCTTCTTTCGCCTACCGTTTTCGGCGGTAACGGGATGAATTCCGCGGAAGCAGACATGGGGCATGAAGCACCTGAATCATATGAAGCGGGCACGCCCGCCACGCAATGCATCGTAGGGCTGGGCGAGGGACTGAAATTTGTCAAGGCAAAGACAACTGCCGCCATCCGCGAGCACGAAAATGCAATTTACCGCAGGGTGCGCGACGGACTTCTCTCCATACCCGATATCAGGGTATTTCTTCCTTCTGCCGAGAAAGGAAACACCCTGCTTTTTACTTCGGGCAGGAGAAGTGCTTCCGCAATTGCCGCAGAGCTTGCCGAGCACGGAATATGTACGCGCTCGGGGATGCACTGCTCGCCTTTTGCACATAAAACACTCGGCACCGGCGGCGATGCCGTGCGGGCAAGCTTTTCTGTTTTCAATACACCTGATGAGGCAGATAGATTTCTCTTTGCTGTGGAAAAAGCAAACGCGTCGGGATAAGTATAAAAAAGGCATCAGCAGACGGCTTTTTATATGCGCACCAAAGCCTTCGCACACTGCCGAAAACTTTGCAGCAAGAATTTTTCGGCGAGAGAAAAAGTGAATACAGTAATAACCACCGGCAAAGCTGGTGGCTTGCTCAGCCCTATAAGGGCATGGTGCTAGCAGGGCTGAAAGCCCTCTGAAAAGTCTGACATTTGCATATTTGCACTGCAGTCACAAATGCGACAACCACTACTTTTCGCCTCCCTTGTGTAAAGGGAGGTGCCGAGCAACGCGAGGCGGAGGGATTGCAAAATTCACATGACAGAAACAATCCCTCAGTCGCCTGCGGCGACAGCTCCCTTTGCACAAGGGAGCCACCGCTGCGGCGGGATTGCTCATCGGCAAAAGCTTTTCCAGAACCACCCGCTTAGCGGGTGGTTTTCGTAAGATCTCCTCCTTCGTGGAGTTATCTATACAATCAAAGGGAAGCCTGCGGCTTCCCTTCCTTAAACTTTGAGTTGATATTACTGAAAAACTTAATCTTCAATAAACCTCTTTTACCAAAAAAGTTACTTGCCCCTTCACTTTTTCGGTCTGCACTTTTTTAGCATCCCTATGTGATGGGGATAGATAAAAATGCGCAGAGTCGTCGAATATCCGTTTCGTCGCCGTACATCCGTACGGCAGAGACGGATTTCGGCGAGAGAAAAAGTGAAATACGATAAAAATCAAAGGGAAGCCGCAGGCTTCCCTTCCTTAAATTTTGAGTTGATATTAGCAAAGAGCTTAGTTTTTAATAGACCTCTTAGCCTATTAAAAATACACGCCCCTTCACTTTTTCGGTCTGCACTTTTTTAGCATCCCCATAATTAAACTATTATCGGCAGAACCATAGGCTTGCGCTTTGTCTGCGAATAAATATATCTTCCGAGTTCATCCTTGACCTTGCTCTTTATCGAGCTATAGTCGCGATGAAGTGCCGCAAGGCTTTCGCGAACGGCATCCTCGGCTATCTCCTTCAGACGGTCGAGCAGCTCCTCGGATTCCTTTACATAGACAAATCCGCGGGAGACAACCTCGGGACGTGCCGCAAGGTCATCGTTTTCCATATCTATCGGTATGCAGACGACTATAATGCCGTCCTGCGAAAGAAGCCGCCTGTCGCGAAGTACGATATTCCCGACATCACCGACGCCCGAGCCGTCTATCATAACGATACCCGCAGGCACAGTGCCGTTGAACTTGGCACCGTCCGTGCCTATTTCAAGCACCTTGCCTATCTCGGAAACAAAAATGTGATCCGCTGTCATGCCCATATATTCGGCAAGTTCCTTGTGCATATAAAGATGACGTGCCTCGCCGTGTATCGGCATAAAATATTTCGGCTTTGTCAGCGCGTGCATTATCTTTATTTCCTCTTGGCAGGCGTGCCCCGAAACATGTACCTCGGCAACGGAATCGGAAAGCACACGCACACCCTTGCGATAGAGCTCATTTATGATATTGCCGACAAGCTTTTCATTGCCGGGGATAGCCGATGCGCTGATGATTACAACATCATGCGGACCGAGATCCACTTTATCATGCATATTATAAGCCATGCGGTAGAGTGCCGACATAGGCTCGCCCTGACTTCCCGTGGAAACCACGGTCATCTTTTCCGGCGGATAATTCTTTATCGTCGAAATATCGACAAGCACACCGGCAGGCACATTCATATAGCCGAGCTTGATAGCCGCGCCGATAACATAAAGCATGCTTCTGCCCGTTATCGCGACCTTTCTGCCATAGCGCGCCGCAATATCTATTATCTGCTGAACACGGTGAACATTTGAGGAAAAAGTGGAGATAACGATTCTTTTATCCTTATATTCCTCAAAGAAACGCACAAGCGAATGCCCGACCTTCTTTTCCGAGGGGGTGAATCCCGGGCGCTCAACATTCGTCGATTCGCACATGAGAAGAGTAACACCCTCGCGTCCTATCTCGCCGAGCCTTGTGAGGTCGGTCATTTCGCCGTCTACCGGCGTAGTATCTATTTTGAAGTCTCCCGAATGAACGACGATACCGACAGGTGTTCTTATCGCGAGACATACGGCGTCGGCAATGGAATGGTTCACACGGATAAATTCCACCTCAAAAACGCCGAGATTTATCTTTTCGCCCGCATTGACGCAGTTGAGCTGCGGAACGAAATCAAGCGAATGCTCCTGCAGCTTGCGTTCAAGTATGCCGAGCGTGAGCCGCGTGGCATAGACAGGCACATTTATCTTCTGGAGCAGATACGGAACGGCACCGACATGGTCCTCATGCCCGTGCGTTATGACAACGCCCCTGATTTTCTCTTTATTATTGACAAGATAAGTGAAATCCGGCACCACAAGATCTACTCCGAGCATATCGTCATCGGGAAAACCGATGCCGCAATCCACTATGAGAATATTGTCGCTGTATTCGAGCGCGGTGATGTTTTTGCCTATTTCGCCGAGTCCGCCGAGAGGGATAATACGGAGCTTTTTCAGCTTGCCTTTCGGTGCATTTCTGCGCTCCGTGTTTCTCGCGCCGAGATTAACGGGAGTGGAAACGGCAGGTGCCATAGCCGCCGTGATGAGGTCGGGCGAGCTTTTTGCCGCTCTTCTCCTCGAGGGCGCCTTTGACGGCAGGACTGCCGCAGGGGCTTCGTTTTTGGGATGGTTCTGGTTCTGATTTTGGTTCTGATTTCTCTTTTTCTTTTTCTTTCCGGAAAATTCCGCCGTTGCGGGCTTCTGCTCCGCTTCCTGCTCGCTACGGGGCTTTTCGGCAGATTGTGTTTTCTGCTTCTGCTTCTTTCTCTTCTGAGGCTTTTTGCCCGCGTTTATTACAGGCTCCGAATCGAAATCGGAAGAAAATGTGCTTTCCTCCGTTCTCGGGGGAAGCTTTATATCGGGGGTGAGCGCATCTATCGATATCGGCGATTTTGCGCGATGTGATGTAACGGAATTTATGATTTTGTCTATGGCGTCTGTGCCTGCGGCATTTTTGCCGCGATTTTTGTTATATGGCATTCTTATCCTTCCTTTCATAATATTGAATATGCCGAAAAACCCGTTCTCCTTTGCAAAAAAAGTAAAGTGAGCGGGAAACAAACGGTTTTCCGCGCTTTATCCGAGGCAGGCGCAAAAAATATGCACCGAAAAAAGCCATGCGGACAGCACGGAAAAAATAATCTGATTACAATATGTAGGCGAAAATATATGGTATATGCCGCAACACGCGGATATTTCGCCCGCTTTTCCGAGTTACAGCCCCGATACGCCGTACACGGAAAAGATGAAAATATTTTTTTGGCGGACAATGCGCCTGTGCAAACTTCAGCCCCGACACGCCGAAATTTACATTTTAAATATATATAAAATCAAATTACTTACGACCAAGAGGTACGGCAAAGCCGTATCTTTATTCTGATTTTACCACACAATTGTGAACATATCAAGATTTTTTGAAAAATTTTTTATTTTCGTGTGATTTTGTGTAGGGGGAAAGTCGGCGTCGCCGAGACAGGGGGCGAACATTGTTCGCCAGCGAAGATACTTGAAGAAACTTTTCTTTTCTCGCGCTTTTCACTGACGAAAAGCGCGGCAAAAGTCATCAAAGAGAGCTTTCCACTCTCTTTGAAATCTCTCCCCTGTCGCCTCGCGGCGACTCGTGCGAACACACTTCCCCGACCGTCCGGCAATTGCTGAACCACGGCTACAGGTTCGAAACGCTCAAGCGCCGACTCGGATTTGCTGCCGTGCCATGTCAGGCTACGGCGAACCTCGCGGTTGGAGTAATGGTGCGCGTTTGGGTGCGAACATAGAGAGATAAGGTTTATTTTGATAGTCCCGTCATCTCACTCACATTATTCACGCCCGCCATGCACTTTCAGCAGGCGTGCAGGCAATGCGTGCACGAATCTGCTCGGCTTTTTCGTGCGCTGTGTTCGCACGCGTGGGAATATGAGATTGCGGAGAGCGGCAAAACCGCCGACTTTTGCTTTATTCTACGCCGCACGCACTTGCCACGCACTACTTCTTGCGACTAACTCGTGCACGCGGAGTGAGTTCGCAAAGAGAGGGGAATGCTCTCTTTGCTGACTTTTGGTACTTTTGGTCACGCAAAAGTACGATAAAAGAAAAGTGGCTTTATCTAAAAAAGACACCTCATCCGTCAGCCTACGGCTGCCACCTTCTGCCCCAGTCTCGGCGACGCCGACCGCGTTTGCTCCGCAAATCGGTCAATTCCCCACTGGAGAAGGCTGGCAAAATGTCCTGATTTCGTCAGCGCACGGGCTAAATTCACGCCCGCCCTGCATTTATAGCGGGCGTGCAGACAATGCGTGCACGAATCTGCTCGGCTTTTTCGTGCGCTATGTTCGCACGCGTGGGAATATGAGATTGCGGAGAGCGGCAAAACCGCCGACTTTTATTATTTTACCGTGTCGCACGCACTTGCCACGCATGGCTCGCTCGACTAACTCGTGCACGCGGGAAGAGTTCTCAAAGAGAGGGGAACGCTCTCTTTGATGACTTTTGGTACTTTTCGTCACGGAAAAGTACCATAAAGGAAAAGTATCTTTATGTTTCTTCGCGGGCGAACGATGTTCGCCCCTACCATGACCCCAAGTGCCGTCAACAGCCAAAGGAAAAATCAAATCTTCATTCGCTTTTTCTTTTGCAAAATCAGGCGCAAAAGAAAAAGCTATCAAAAAGAAAACGCCGAAATAAGCTTTCGCGCTCTGCGGAGCGCGACAAGAGCTACGCGTGCCCCCGTCTCGGCGACGCCGACACACATGCTTCGCATATGTGTCAATCCCCCGACTGCGCAAGCCTCCCCAAAGGCTTGACCTAAACTTTAATGGAAAAAGGCGGGCGAAAACTTTAATTGCGGCTCGGCAAAACTTTAGTCAAGTGCAATCAAAGGTGAAATGAGGCGGTGCCTCATTTCACTTTTATCACCTCGCGGATACCGTTTTTCGTATATTCCATCGTGAGGTGAGCGGAATTTTCCGTTTCTGCCTCGGCGCGCAGAACGAGTTCATTCTCGCCTGTCGCGCACACATATGCCGTGCCGCTGTCATAGCGCAATGTGACCGTGCCGTTTCTGCGTCCGGCTCCGTGTTCGCAAAGCGAAGCGATTATCTCCGCCGCGCTCTCATTTCCGCAGTCATAGCTTTCTTCCGCCACAAAAAAGCTCTCATCCTCGCGAAGTTTCGGGAAAACCGTATTTTCATCGGCAAGCGAAAGATAAGAGAGCGCGAGCAGCATATCATCCTGCCAGAGCTGTCCCGCGGCGCGCATACGGTCGTTTTCGCCGGCATTTTCCCCATGCAGAAAATCGCCATATTTTTCCGCGTGAGCGCCGAGCCTCTCCGCCATATCAAAAAGCGAACGCGGCGCATCCGACGGCAGATAAATATTTGTCTCTCCCCTTGCGATATCATTCTGCATGAGTGCCGCCACGGCATGCCACCTGTCGATAAGCACATATGTGCCGTCGGGCGAGGCATATGCTATCTCAAAGCCCATATCGTCATCCGCATCAACGAAAATCCGCCCGCGCGCTATCTCGTTTTTTATGCCGAAGCCGACGGAAGCGCCGAGCCTGCCCGCCGCCATGGCAAAAAAACGCATTGCCGCCGTATCCGGCACGGTTATTTTCATTCCCTCGAGCGTTTTACAGCTTGCCGAGAGAAAAGCCGCATATTTATCGCGGTAATCGGCGGCAAGATAAGCGCCGACGGTCACGCCGAAATCGGAAGAAGCCATCTCGCGCATGAGCGCACGCGAATTTTTCATTCCGATAAGCGTGCCGAATTTATCGCAGACATAAATTCTGCAATAGCCGTCGCCGAGATGCTTTGCGTACACGCCGAAGTCAAATCCGCCTGACGAAGCGGCAAACGAAAGCAGCGAAAGAAAGCCCTCTCCGCAGTCGGTGACTGTAGTGCCCGTCGCCTGTGCGCCACCCATGATAAAGCGATAAGCAAGCCTTCCCTCGGCGCTCCCGTCACTGCAAAATACGCCGCGGTCACCGAAATATCTGCCCAGTGCCGCCCCGTATGCCGTGCAGAATCGCGGGCTTATTTCCGAATGTATACTTCCCGCAATGCCCGATTCCGTGAAAAATTTATCACTGCCGGAAGAAAAAATCTTTTCATCCATTATTATATTCTCCTTACTTAGTGTGCTTGCACGAGGCAATTTTGTTTTTTCGGGAACGACTGTCCCCTCTTTTATCACGGCGCCCTCTCCTATGACACAGCCGCGGCTTATCTTTGCGCCTGCACCTATGAAAACGCCGCGGCAGATTATCGCATATTCTGTCACGGCGCCGGCTTCGACAGTCACGCCATCCATGAGTATGGCTTTGTTTATCACGGCACGCTCGCCTATACGGCAAGCCGAGCCTATAACGGTTCCGTCGGTAATTGCGGCACTTTCGGCAACATGCGTTTTTTCTCCGATATAATAAGCCGAGCCGTCGATGCCGCCTATTTTGCCGCAGAGCGCATCGCGGTTGCAGGCATAATATCTGTCGAGGCTTCCGATATCGCGCCAGTATCCTTTTGCTTCATAAGCATATATTTTTCCGAGAAGAAGCGGGAAAAGATCGCGCGAAAAATCCGTTGCCACACCTGCGGAAATCATGGAAATAATATTTTTTTCAAGAATATATATTCCCGTATTTATCTTGTTGTCGGTCACATAGCGCCATGTCGGCTTTTCGGCAAAATGCGTTATCAGCCCGTCGCGTCCGTAGCTGACGCAGCCGAATTCCGTCGGTGCTTTGCTTTTTGTTGTGAGAAGAGTCGCCGCGGCTCCCTTTGCACGGTGAAAATCCATTGCCGCCGAAAGATTAAAGTCACATACGGCATCGGCACTTATTACGATAAAGGTATCATCGAGCTCATCGGCTATGGCGGGAAGTGCGCCCGCCGTTCCGAGCGGCGTGCTTTCGCGGAATATCCGCAGAGAAACGCCTTCTGCGCCATGCTCCGAAAAGTATCTTTCCATATCGTCCGCCATATAGCCGAGCGTTACAAGCGCGCTTGTAATGCCGTTTCTGCGTAAGAGCGCAAGCGTTCTTGCCACGGCAGGCTTACCCATGATGGGAACAAGCGGCTTCGGCATTGCGGCGGTGACGGGAGAAAGTCGCGTCCCTGCGCCGCCCGCAAGTATAACCGCCTTTATTTTATTCATGAAATCATCCTCCTTTTTTCTGTAGTATATTTTTCCTCGCTTGGGGAAGCTTTTATTCAAGAATTTGCCCGCACGCGAAAAATCTCTTTGCGCTTGCCGGAGAAACGTGTATTTGGAGCGTGTTGATTTCGGAGGAATAAAAAGCCGTGCGTCTTTATGCTTTTTTTCTGCCGTAATTTTCATCACCGAAAAGCACTCCGCCTTGTCATGCGCGTATGAACGCTATGTTAACTTTCTTGATTTTTTACATTAAAGCTATTTACAATTCCGATTTTGTGTGATATAATCGAAAAGTAATTATAAGGCGGAAGATTGGTTTTTTGCAAAATGATAACCCGCCGAGGAGGAAATTATTTATGAGAGAAATCGAACCCATTGAACTCGGAATAGCCGGCGACGGCAAGGTTTATCGCAACCTCAGCCCCGCGGCTCTTACGGAAAAGGCTCTTGCAAACGGTGAGGGCGTTCTTTCCGATACAGGCGCGCTTGTCGTTAAGACAGGCAAGTATACGGGTCGTTCCCCCGAGGATAAGTTCATCGTTGATACTCCCGCAGTACACGACGATATCTACTGGGGCAAGATAAACAGACCGATATCAAAGGAAAAATTCGATGCCATCAAGGCAAAAATGCTCGCATATCTCCAGAATAAGGAGCTCTATGTATTTGACGGTTTTGCAGGTGCAGACCCTAAATACACAAAGAAATTCCGCATAGTAAACGAGCTTGCTTCCCAAAATCTCTTCATCCACCAGCTTCTTATCCGCCCCACAGAGGAAGAGCTTGAAACATACACTCCCGATTTTGAAATAATCGCGGCTCCGGGCTTCAAGTGCATCCCCGAGGTTGACGGTACTCACAGCGAGGCGCTCATCGCCATCGACTATGAGGCTCACCTCGTTCTCATCGCGGGAAGCCAGTATTCCGGCGAAATAAAGAAGAGCGTATTCTCCGTTATGAACTATGTTCTTCCCAAGCAGGGGCTTCTCTCCATGCACTGCTCCGCAAATATCGGCGAAGCAGGTGACTCCGCTGTATTCTTCGGTCTCTCCGGCACGGGCAAGACAACGCTCTCCGCAGACCCCGCAAGAAAGCTCATCGGTGATGACGAGCACGGCTGGTCGGCAGACGGTATCTTCAATATCGAGGGCGGCTGCTATGCAAAGTGCATCAACCTCAAGGAAGAGCATGAGCCTGAAATATACAACGCTATCAAATTCGGTTCTCTTCTCGAGAATGTTATCATCGACGAAAACGGCAAGCCCGATTACGATGACGGCTCTCTCACAGAAAACACACGCGCAGGCTACCCGATAAACTATATCCCCAATGCCGCTATCCCCGGCGTAGGCGGTCAGCCCAAGACGATCATCTTCCTCACGGCAGATGCTTTCGGCGTTCTTCCTCCCATCGCAAAGCTTGACAACGATATGGCTATGTACCACTTCGTTTCCGGTTACACCTCCAAGCTTGCGGGCACGGAGCGCGGCATCACAGAGCCTGTTACAACATTCTCCACGCTCTTCGGTGCTCCTTTCTTCCCGCTCAATCCGAGTGTTTATGCTACAATGCTCGGCGAGAAGCTGAAGGAAACAGGCGCTAATGTATTCCTTGTAAATACCGGCTGGTGCGGCGGCAAGGCAGGCGATGTTCCGAGAATGAAGCTCAAATATACGCGTGCCATGGTTTCTGCGGCACTCGCAGGTGAACTCAACGATGTTGAATACACACTCGACCCCATCTTCAACGTATATGTTCCCAAGACCTGCCCGAATGTACCCGATGAGATCCTCGATCCCAGAAATGTATGGAAAGACAAGGCAGCTTACGAGGCTTCCGCAAAGTCTCTCGCAGAGAAATTCCACGAGAACTTCAAGAAGTACAAAGATATGCCCGAGAACATCGTAAACGCAGGTCCCCGCGCATAAGCGTATACATAAGCGTATAAATAAAAAATAAATCACGGCAATGAACAGGAAAAAGTCGGATAAAAGCGATATGCTACCAAAAGAGAGCGGAGTCATCGGCTGAAAGCTGCGCGCGCATATCACTGCCGGCGGCTGCGCCTGCGAGCCGATGCGTCAAAAACGCATCCGTTTCCCGCGTTAAGGGAAAATGAGCTACAAAAGCAGAGTGGAACCGCGATTTTTCGCCTCTGTCGGCAATAATGCCGGCAGGGGCGTTTTGCTTTTCTTTGCAAAAACAGAAAGAGGAAGGAAAAATTTTACCATGAAGCTCTATAATACACTTACAAAGCAGATAGAGGAATTTATCCCGCATGACGGAAAAACCGTCCGCATGTATACCTGCGGACCCACAGTCTATCACTTCGCGCATATAGGCAATCTGCGCACATATATCATGGAGGATGTACTCGAGAAATTTCTCGGCTACTACGGCTATGATGTAAAGCGCGCCATGAACATCACCGATGTCGGTCATCTCTCAAGCGACGGCGACACGGGCGAAGACAAAATGCTCAAGGGCGCAAAGCGCGAGCATAAAACCGTGCTCGAGATAGCAAAATATTATACCGACGCATTCTTCTCCGACTGCGACAAGCTCAATATAAAGAAGCCGGAGATTGTCGTCCCCGCGACAAGCTGCATCGATACATTCATCGAGATGGTGCAGACCCTGCTTGACAAGGGCTATGCCTATCTTGCCGAGGGAAATGTCTACTTCGACACATCGAAGGCAAACGATTACTATGCCCTCTCCGGTCACAATAATGAAGAACTCAAAGTAGGCGTGCGCGACGATGTGGACGAGGACACAAACAAAAAGAACAAGAGCGATTTCGTGCTGTGGTTCACAAAATCGAAATTCGATTCGCAGGAGCTGAAATGGGAAAGCCCGTGGGGAGTCGGCTATCCCGGCTGGCATATCGAATGCTCGGGCATCTCGGCAAAATATCTCGGCGAATATCTCGATATCCACTGCGGCGGCGTGGACAATATATTCCCGCATCATACAAACGAAATAGCGCAGAGCGAAGCCTACTTCGGTCATAAATGGTGCAACTACTGGTTTCATGTTCAGCATCTCAATGACGAAACGGGCAAGATGAGCAAATCCAAGGGCGAATTTCTCACCGTTTCTCTGCTGGAGAGCAAGGGCTACAACCCGCTCGCATACAGGCTTTTCTGCCTGCAGTCGCATTACCGCAAGCCGCTCACCTTCAGCTATGAGGCGCTGGACAACGCAAGCGCCGCATATACGAAGCTGCGCAAGAAGGTTTCCTCGCTCGGCAGAGACGGCGAGGTGGACAAAGCCGTTTTTGACGCCGCGAGAGCGGATTTCATCGATAAGATGAGCTATGACCTGAATACATCGCTCGGGCTGACCGCCGTTTATGACGCGCTCAAGCTCGATACCGGCGACGCGACGAAATTTGCGATAATCGAGGATTATGACCGTGTGCTTTCGCTCGACCTGACGAAGCCCGAGGAAAAAGAGGACGAGGTTTTCCCCGAAAATCACGGCTTCATACTCGATAAAATAGCCGAGCGCGCCGAGGCAAAGAAGCAGAAGGATTATGCCAAGGCAGACGCTATAAGAAACGAGCTTGCCGCGATGGGCATTACGCTCATCGACAGTCCTACAGGCACAACCTACAAAATGAACTGAGGCGCAAAATGGAAAAGAAGAATATAAAAGTCGGTTTCGCCTCGCTCGGATGCTCCAAAAACCTGCTTGATACGGAGGTCATGCTCTCCTCCCTTGCCAAAGCGGGATATGAGATTACCTCCGAGGAGACGGAAGCCGATATAGTGATAGTCAATACCTGCGCTTTCATCGAGAGCGCAAAGCAGGAATCCATAGAGAGCATTCTCGATATCGCATGGCTCAAGGAGCACGGAAAGCTCCGCGGCATAGTAGTCACGGGTTGCCTTGCCCAGCGCTACGGCAAGCAGATTTTCGAGGAGATGCCCGAGGTGGATGCCGTGCTCGGAGTCGGCAGTATCGCCGATATAGTCAAGGCTGTCGATGCCGTTGCCGCGGGAGAAAAATTCTCCGCTTTCGGCGACAAGGAAAAGTCTCCGCTCGGCGGCGACAGAATAGTAACAACGCCCGAATATACTGCATATCTTAAGGTAGCCGAGGGCTGTGACAACCGCTGTACCTACTGTGCCATTCCGCTCATACGCGGAGGCTTCCGCAGTCGCCCGATGGAGGATATCATCGCCGAGGCAAAGGAAATGGAAGCACTCGGAGTAAAGGAGCTGAATATCATCGCGCAGGATACCTCGCGCTACGGGCTTGACCTCTACGGCGAATACAAGCTTGCCGAGCTTGTTCACCGCATCACGGAGGAGACGGCTATCCCGTGGATTCGCCTGCTCTATTGTTACCCCGACAAGATAACGGATGAGCTGATAGCGGAGATACGCGATAATCCCCGCGTGGTAAAGTATATTGATCTGCCCATACAGCATATCAGCGACAGCGTGCTTTCCCGCATGAACAGGCACGGCGACCGCAAAATGATAGAAGATACAATAGCCCGCCTGCGCAAAGCCATTCCCGATGCCTGCATCAGAACGACCGTTATAGTCGGATTCCCGGGCGAGACGGAAGCGGATTTCATCGAGCTTTGCGAATTTGTGAAGAATACAAAATTCGACCGCCTCGGCGCCTTTACATATTCGCGCGAGGAGGATACGCCCGCCTATGATATGCCCGACCAGACAGACGAGCAGACCAAGCAGGACAGATATGATATCATCATGCGCACCCAGCTTGAGGTTGTTGACGAAAAGAACAAAAAGATGATAGGCAAAACGCTGAAGGTGCTCTGCGAGGCATACGACCCCGTAGCCGAGATTTATTACGGCAGAGGATACGGCGACGCACCCGATATCGATACGAAAATTTATTTCAGAAATAAACTCGGCAAGAGACGTATTCACCCGGGTGAATTTGTCGATGTTAAAATAGAAAACACCGTCGATTATGACCTTATCGGCTCGGCGGAGGTTAAGTAAAGAAGGCGAAAAAATGGAGATTACCGTAAGAAAAGCGGAAATGCGCGATATACCGAGACTGACAGAGCTTCTCTCTGAGGTTCTCGAGCTCCATGCGAAAATAAGACCCGATATTTTCATCTCGGGAAGCACAAAATATACCGGGGAGGAGCTTTGCGGCATTCTCGCAAACGAGAAAACACCCGTCTTCGTCGCGGCGGACGAAAATGACGCCGTGCGCGGTTATGTTTTCTGCCAGATGAAGCGTCAGCCCTTTTCGACGAATATGCACGATTTCAAAACGCTCTTTATCGACGACCTCTGCATAGACGAGAGCTGTCGCGGCGAGCATATCGGAACAAAGCTCTTTGATTATGCGCTCGCCTATGCGAAAGCGCAGGGCTGCTATGACCTCACGCTCAATGTCTGGGAGGGCAACGACAGCGCCCGCGCATTTTACGAGAAAATGGGGATGTTTGTCAAAGAAACGCAGATGGAAATCCTCGTAAAATAAAAAGGGGCAAAATTTCACATAAATCACTTGAAATATTGCCGCGCAGATGATAAAATATCAGCATAAACAAAAACAGCGGCAAAACCGCGGAGGAAAAAATGAATCTACCGAACAGATTAACCGTAATAAGAATATTTCTCGTACCTTTTTTTATCGCTTTCATGCTGATAGAGCCTTCTTCGGCTTTCGCATGGAACAGGCTCGCGGCGCTTCTTGTATTCGTCATTGCTTCGGTAACGGACTTTGCCGACGGCAAAATAGCGAGAAAATACGGGCTGATAACGGATTTCGGCAAATTCCTCGACCCGCTCGCAGATAAGATTCTCGTGCTCTCGGCGCTTATCTCGCTCTGTTTCCTTGCAGATAACGACATTTTCGGCAAGCTTCTGCTTATATCGACGGTAATCGTCATTTTCCGTGAGCTTGCCGTCACAAGCATGCGTCTTGTAACGGCGGGATGCGGCGTTGTCGTTCCCGCAAATATCTACGGCAAGGTGAAAACCGTTTCGCAGATGTTCTTTATCATTCTTTCGCTTGCCATGCCGCTCTTCATGCTTGCGGAAGGCTCCGCCGGCGCAATAGTCCTGCTCATTCTCCAATATGCGCTGATGGCAACTATGAGCATAATGACCGTTATTTCCGGCGCTGTCTATATGAAAAGCTACTGGAAATACATAAATCCCGCAAAATAAGCTTTGCATATTGACTTTTTTGCGGATTTGCTGTAAAATATAATTGCAGAAAAGAATCGGCGCGCCTCGGCGTGCGTGCCGCCAAAAAACAAGCCGGAAAGGATTTTTACCATGGCAGATGAATTCTACGGAGACGAAACCATAACCCTCACCGATGAGGACGGAAAAGAAATAAATTTCTCGGTTCTCGGCATCAGAGAGCTGGACGGCGTGACATATTATGCGCTTCTCCCGCTTGAGGACAACGAGGAAGGAGAATATGTAATACTGAAAATAGAAGAGGATGAAAACGGAGATGAAATTCTCGTCACTGTCGATGATGATGACGAATTTGACCGCATCGCGGATGTTTTCGAGGATGAACTCTTCTCGGAGATTGACTACGACGACGATTCCGACGGCGAATAATCGCACACATAGGGACATATAATAGGGAGTGTAACTTAATAGTTTTGTAACGGGTCGTCGAGGGGAATTGACACATACGCGAAGCGTGTGTGTCGGCGTCGCCGAGACAGGGTAACGCCGCCCCCTACAAGATAAAGCCCGAGTACAGCAACGAAAAAACAAAAAAACACGCCTTTTCCGCACCTTGGAAAAGTACGTCATAATGCCTGCTTATCGCGTGATATGCTTAAATTAAACCTACACCTTACACTTGGAACTCAATACCGGATGTCGGGATGCAGACCTCCCGTTATTTTCCTGCTTTTGACACGATTATAACGGACGCTGGGAGCGCAAAGCCTTCGGACGAGTACCGCCCTTGCTTACGCAGGGTCTTAATTCTGGCGTACACGGATCGGCGGGTATTTTTTTGCCCTTTTTAGCCGCTTTATATTGACAATCGGCGAAAAAACATGTATAATAGAGATAACAAAATCACCTTTCGGAGGATAAAATCAATGCTTGCAAAAACACCGCCTATGGGTTGGAACTCATGGAACACCTTCACAAAAGATATCAATGAAGAAATGATAATGCAGATGGCAGATGCCATGGTTGATACAGGGCTTCTTGATGCCGGCTATGAGTATCTCACCATAGATGACTGCTGGTCGGAAAAAAAGCGCGATGAAAACGGCAATCTCGTAGCCGACCATGTGAAATTCCCGCACGGAATGAAATATGTTGCCGATTATGTTCACTCAAAGGGACTTAAATTCGGCATGTATACCTGCTGCGGCGTCATGACCTGCGCAGGCTATCCCGGCAGCTTCGGTCATGAATTTGAGGATGCGAAATATTTCGCCGAGGTAGGTGTTGACCTGCTCAAATACGATAATTGCTATCATCCCTCCATGCAGAGCCAGCTTTCATATAACAGAATGTCGCTCGCACTCAAGGCAAGCGGCAGAGAGATTCTTTTCTCCATGTGTAACTGGGGCAATGCGCAGGTATGGACATGGGCAAGAAGCGTGGGCGCGCATATGTACCGCTCCACAGGCGATATTTTCGATAATTTTCCCTCCATACGCAAGCTCTCCGAAAGCCAGCTGCCAAATCTCGGCTATTCGGGAACAGGCTGCTTCAATGATATAGATATGCTCGTATGCGGGCTCTCCGGCAAGGGGAATATCAGCCCCGGCGAGGGCTGCACACTCGGGCAGTACCGCTATCATTTTGCGCTCTGGTGCATGCTTATGTCGCCTCTCATGATAGGCTGCGATATACGCAATATGTCGCCCGAAATAAAGAGCCTGCTCTTAAATAAGGAGCTTATCCGCATAAATCAGGATGCGGAGGCTCGCCCGCCCATGCTTGTACGCGACAACAGAGGCGCCCCCGAAAACATAATCTGCTTCCGTCATCTTTCGGATGGCGAATTTGCAATAGGCTTCTTCAATCCGTATGAATCGGATAAGGATATCATGCTTCCCTATTATGAAATAGGTCTCGACCCGCTTTGCGGCTACGGCTTTGATGTGACGGACAGCTTCACAGGCGAAAAGCTCGGCGTGCAGAAGGAATTCTTTAATGTTCAGGTTGCGGCACAGGATTGCCGCGTATTCACCGCAAAACTCGTCAAATTAAAATAATGGCAGAATGTAAAAAATGCGGTGCGCATCTCTCATGCGATGAGATGGCAATATACCGCAGACTTGTTTACCGCGACGCGGAGGAATTTCTCTGCAAAAAATGTCTTGCCGCGGAATTTAAAATAGACGAAGCCGAAATAGATAAAAAAATAGCCCATTTCAAAAGCATAGGCTGTACGCTTTTCGGTTAAAAATATGTATGGAGGAGGAATGTGCCTTGGCGGAAAAAGATGAAATTTTAAGGCAATACAGCGAAGATTTTGAAGATAATTTCAGGATCTGGCACGCAAGAAGCGAAAACGGCAAAACGGGAAATTTCCATATCCACAAGGTTTTTGAGATAACATTCATCCTCACACCCGGCGCGGAATGTCAGATAGATAATCTGACTATCGAGCCGAAAGCGGGCAGTCTGCTCATTTTCAATGATATGGATTTGCATCGCGTGCGTTGCCCCGCCGACCTTCCGTACGAAAGATATGTAATGTATTTTACTCCGGAATGTATCGAAAAGCTATGTACAGAGCAGACGGATCTGCTCCGTTGCTTCTTTTCGCGCACCACACCGGAGACAGCATATCTGCCGCTTTCCGTTTCCGAAGCAAAGCGCGTGCGCGAATATATGGATAAGACAATAGAATACAGCGGCAGCCTGACGGATTACGGTTCGGATTTACTCAGAAGATGCGCTATATGCGAGCTTTTGATATACCTGAACAAAATATTTTTCGCGCATTATCCTATAGATATGCCGCGCCGCCATGCGGATTATCGCCGCGCATATATGGCTATGCGGTATATCCATGAAAATCTCGGGGAGGATTTGACGCTTGAGAGCATCAGCGCGAAAATGTTTGTTTCGAAAAATCATTTCTGCAAGCTTTTTTCGGATATTGTCGGTTGCACTCCGATGAAATATGTGCGCCAGTGCCGCATAATGAAAGCAAAGGAATATCTCTGCAACGGATTTTCCGTCGATGATACCTGCCGCCTGACAGGCTTCAATAACCTTTCGCATTTCAGCTATATTTTCAAAAAAGAAACGGGGCTGAGCCCGAAGAAATACGCGGAAGAACAGAAACAGTAAAAGGAAAGCGTTGCCTTTGCAAAAGGCAACGCTTTTGTTTTTTGTAGAATTGGATTTCACCACCATCAAAATTTTCGCCCGCCTTTTTCCATTAAAGTTTAGGTCAAGCCTTTGGGGAGGCTTGCGCAGTCGGGGGATTGACACATATGCGAAGCATGTGTGTCGGCGTCGCCGAGACGGGGGCACGCGTAGCTCTTGTCGCGCTCCGCAGAGCGCGAAATCTTCTTCCGGCGTTTTCTTTTTGATAGCTTTTTCTTTTGCGCCCGCATATGCAAAAGAAAAAGCGGATAAAAAGCCTTCTCCTGCGGGGAATTGACCGATTCGCGCAAGCGAACGCGGTCGGCGTCGCCGAGACAGGGGCAGAAGGTGTCGCGCGAAGCGTGACGGATGAGGAGTCTTTTTATAAAGAGACATGAAGTAACTTTTCTCTTATCGTACTTTTCAATGACGAAAAGTACCAAAAGTCAGCAAGGAGGACTCGCGCCGTCCTCCTTCCGAACCTCGTGCGGCGTGCACGAGTTAGTCGCAATAAGTAGTGCGTGGCAGGTGCGTGCGGCAAAGGGGCAGGGCGAAAGTCGATAGTCTCACGCTCCACACAGCTTCAGCTATACCACGCGTGCGAACATATCACACGAAAGAGCCGAGCAGATTCGTGCACGCATTGTCTGCACGCCCGCTGGATAATGTGCCGCGGGCGTGGGTCTGGTACCTGCGCTGACGGGATAAAGAGATAAGCAGTATTTACACCTCATCCGTCAGCCTACGGCTGCCACCTTCTCCCACTGGAGAAGGCTTATTATCCTCCGTTATTGCAGACGGCATTTTTCACTTTGTATTGCAAATGCAGTGTACATTTTTACTTTGAAAATAATTCGGCGTTTTGCCAGCCTTTTCCAGTGGGAGAAGGTGGCGCGGTTTACCGCGACGGATGAGGTGTTACATGTGTATTGTGCAAAGCAAATTTTATCTCGCTATGTTCGCACACAGACGCGCACCCAAATCTGAACCGCGAGGTTCGCCATAGCCCGACATGGCACAGCAGTGAATCCGAGTCGGCGCTTGAGCGTTTCGAACCTGTAGCCGTGACTATGCTATGGTCGGACGGTCAGGGCACTTTGTTCGCACCGGTCGCCGCGAGGCGACAGAAAGAGTTTAAAAGAGGAATACTTTCCTCTTTTTGTCCTTTTCGTTCTTTTCGGACAAGCGAAAAGAACTCTGAAAGAAAAGAATCATAAAGTAACTTTTTCCTTCTCGTACTTTTGTGTGACCAAGAGGATGGTTCAGGGTGGCGAAGCCACCTCTGAAAGGGAATTGCTCATCGGCAAAAGCCTCTTTAAATAAAAAGGTGCATTAAAACTCTGATTGAAAAAAATATTTGCTTTTAGCCTTGAAAAAAGTGTGCTTTTATGATATACTTACCTTGTATCTGTATGGCTTTTTGCGCGGAGGAGCGCATTTTTTATGCGATAGGCGAAAAAAGAGCGCCAAGCGAGGCGCTTTTCTCCGTTCTCGGCAAAAAGTATTGTGCAAAATATATAATATCCGATTGCTCAAATTGTATGAAACAATGAAATCGCATTATTTATAAAAATAAGATTTGATTGTTTGCCGTTTGAGTGGTATAATTATCATAATTATAATGATAATTATTTTTTTCAGATAAAATTCCGGAGGAAACAGTATGAAAAGATTTTTGGCATTATTGCTCGCCCTGACATTTTCAATCTTCTGCTTTGTGGGCTGTACGAAAATAGGTGAGGACGGAAACGGTGCGGAGATAGATGTCTATCTCGGTACAAAACCTCTCAATCTCGACCCTGCTATCGCATATACGGATGAAAATGCGGTTCAGATACTCAATCTCATATTTGAGGGACTTTTCAGGCTGAATGCAAACGGCAAGCTTGAAAAGGCGCTTTGCAAGAAGTATGAGGTATATCAAAATGCCCGCACAGGCATCAAGGAAATGAAGATAACCATCAATACCACACACTGGAGTGACGGCAGTGAGGTTCAGGCAAACGATATCGTTTATGCATGGCGCAGAATCCTTGACCCTGATTTCAATTCTCCCGCGGCTTCCATGCTTTATGCTATCCGCGGTGCAAAATCGGCAAAACTCGGCGAAACTTCCATTTACGATATAGGCGTTTATCCCTCTTCAAAGAATACCGTTGTAGTTGAATTTGAAGATAATGCCGATGTAAATGAATTTCTCTGTAATCTCGCCAGCCCTGCGCTTGTTCCTCTCCGCGAGAACAAGATCTCCACATATAAGGACACATGGTCTCGCAGCAGCACCGACCTTTCCACAAACGGTCCCTTCAGAGTAAGAAAATTCTCAAGCAATCCCACGGAAATTCTGGTGCTTCAGCGCTCCAAATATTATAAGCTCAATATCGTTACAAATACAGAGGCTGCCGATAAATTCGTCACACCTTACCGTATAAATGTTCACTTTGATCTGCCTGCCGACCTTACGGTGGTTTACCTCAAGGGTGCGCAGGAGAGCGTTATGACAAAATATGCGGCAAAAGAGCTTTTCTACCTCTCCGGCATAACAAAAGCCGTTGCCGATGCAAATTCGCTCAAGCTCAAAACGATTGATGCTTCTTCCACTTTCTCTTATATTTTCAACTGCAATAAGTCTTATTTTGCCGATGCAAAGGTAAGATATGCGCTTTCCGTCGCGCTTGACAGAGAACATATGGCAGAGCTTGTCGGCATGGGAACAGAGGCGGCAACATCTCTTCTCCCCTCTATGGTATTCAATACAAAGAAGGGCACGTCCTTCCGGAAGGCAAGCGGCGATGTTCTCCCCGCAAACTCACAGCTTGATGAAGCAAAGCAGCTTATCAAGGAATCCGGTATCAATCCGAAGTCTCTCGGTCAGATAGAGGTTTACTACCGTATTGACCCCGTAAACGACAGTGCCGGCTCCGACCGTCTCGGCAATCAGAGCAAGGAAAGAGCCATTGCACAGTATACAAAGACTGTTTGGGAAGAGCTCGGCTTCAATGTTGTCGTCCGTGGTGTCGGCGATGCCGAAATGGAAACAAGATACAATAACGGAAGCTATGATGTTATGGCGATAGATTTCAGCGTCGTTTCTCCCTATGCTTTCTATAATCTTGCACAGTTCGCACGTGAATACAGCGGTTCCTCCAAGCTTGTAATGGAAGGCGACGCGGATTTCGACAAGAGCGTCGGCAAGGAAAGATATTACATCTCTCTGCCGCATGCCTGCGGGTATATCAGCGAGGCTTTTGAAGAGCTTATCGAAAACGCTCACAAGGAAACAAATGCAAAGGCGAAGGCACAGATTCTTCATGATGCGGAAAAGTTGCTTCTTGAGGAAGGCGGAATTTGCCCTCTCGTATTCAACAAGACGAACTATATGTCTCAGGAAATAAGCGGTCTCAAGACAACTTTCTGGGGCACGGTTGACTTTAAAAAGGCTGATCTCAAAAATTACGAGAAATATAATTTCGCAAATACAACCTCTGAAAACGAAGAAACAACGCAGACAGAAACAAACTGATTTCAATTGAAAAATGAAAGCGGCGCAGGCTATCGCCTGCGCCGCTTCAGTCTGTCGAAGAAGTATATTTTACTGTAAAAACAGACTAAAAGGAGCCGATGGCTCCTTTTATCTTTATCGTATTATCAGAATACTACCGTCAATATCATTTTGAAGCGTTCCTTACCGCGCACGGCATGAGGATGATGCGCGGGCATGACGATACTCTCGCCCTCGTGAAGTTCATAATCCTTGCCGTCTATCGTGATGAGTCCCACGCCGTCAAGGCAGGTGACAAAAGCATCGCCGCCCGACTCATGCGTGCTTATCTCTTCTCCTTTTTCAAAGGAAAAAAGCGTTATGCTCACGGCACTGTTCTGCGCGAGAGTTTTGCTGATTATCTGTCCGTCGCTGTAGGGCAGTTCGTCTGCAAGCGTGAGTACTTTTGCTTTTTCGATATTTTTGATAAGCGTTTTCTTCGGGATTTTTACAACCTTTTTCTCTTCCATTTCAATCATTCCTTTCCGAACAGATTATAGTTCAGAACAACAACCTTGTATCCGTCGATGTTGTATACCTTCGTAAAAGGAAATTCATAATCTATATATTCCTCCAGAAGTGAAAATTCATAATCGGAAAGCAAAATGAAATATTCGCTTATGTCGGGCTGGTCATCAAACCATGTGTATTCCGACTGATATTCATATTTTTTTATTGTCCCGTTGACTATCTGAATATTGCGCACCTTCACCTTGGAGTCGGAAAGCACGGTTATCGCCTGCGATTTCCAGAATTCGGCATAGCCGTATTTTAGATCCAGCTCCTCAAGCTTTTCCGCTACTCTGTGCAGGTCGTTGTCTCTGCCGTAGTCGGCAGGCATTTTTGCTATCTGACGGACGGAAACTATGGGCGAAAGACAAAGCAGACAGAGCGAAAGCACGGCAAACCGTTTTGATACGAGAGCAAAGCCCTGCGGCTTTATCAGCTCGCATGCCGTGACGGCGGAGGCAAGCACGGCTGTTCCGAGCATGGGAGTGAGGCGCCAGTTTGCGCTGTTCAGCCTGCCGAAAATATAGCCGAAAAGTATCAGCGCACTCTGCACGAAATGCGCGAGAAGCACGAGCTTCGCACCGCGCGATTCTATCTTTTTATAGAGGCAGGCGCCGATTATCGGCAGAATGAGAATGAATATTCCCGTGAAAATCCTTATCAGATTTCCGATGGATTCAATGCTGACGAGATCGTCGCCGTCCTTTACGGAAACGCCGATAAGCGAGAGCCACTCGCCGCCGAATTTGAGCAGATTGTCCTTCCATGTGTTCATACCGGAGTAACAGGAATACGCGTTGGCATAGCCCGCCTGAACGTCGCCGGAAAGAAGCTTCAGGAGCAGAAGCCCCGCTATTGTGGAAGCGAGGAAAACGGCGACGAGTGTAAGCATATTATTCCATCTCGTGCGCATGAGCGGCTTTTCTTCCTTTTCGGCGAAGATGCGCTCCAGCATCAGCGCACCGACGACAGGCATAATATATGTCACCACAGACTGTATTCCGTTTGTCGCCGTCAGAGCGGAAAAGACAAAAAGCCCCGCCATAAGCACGATATCCTTTGCTCTGTGCGTCTTATCGGCAAAGAGCAGGCGGTCGCACGGCGTTTTATTTACAAGATAAAGCCCGAAGGCAAGGAAAAGCAACCCGAGGCTGTAATATATAATATGTCCCCACATTATCTCGCGGAGCTTGTCGCTTCCGGAGAGAACCATCGTCACGGCAAAAATGATGAACGAGGTTTTTGCAAGATTATATCCGAGCGAGCGGGCAAGCGCATAGAGCGAGAGGAAGAAGAGCACGGCAAAAAGCACCATGCCGATATTGTGCGTCGTCATAGAAACGCCGAATATCGGGATAAACGGAAGCATGAGCAGATTTCCGCCGAAGGGGAGAAGCGCCGCATACTTGAAATTATCGCTTATCAGCTTTCCCGAGTCATAAGATGCCTGCGCCCAGAGGAGCGTATCCGTGCAGTCGGAATGGAAATATCCCTCGGCGGGTCCGAGGATATAATAGACCACAACGGCAAAAGAAAGCAAAATCAGCAGCAGAGGAAGCACTATTGAGGCTATTTTGCATATTTTCTTTTTATCGAGGGAAAAACGCGGTTTTTCTTCTTTTATTTCGATATCATTTTCCATTTTCAGCCTTCTCCTCGTGATATTCTTTTTCCGTATTCACGCCCCAGACCTCTGCCTTGGAGGTTTTGCCTGCGGCAACGGCACGGACGGCTTCTATCGCCGTCATGATGGAGTGGTCCATATTGTTATAACGGTGCTGACCGTTTCTGCCGAGGCACCAGAGATTTTCTATGCCGTCGAGATATTCGCGCACCTGACCGAAATGATTGTATGAGCCGAAATATGCGGGATAAGCTTTTTTCACGCGGATGCGCACGCTGTCCAGCACATCTGCTTTGTCGATGACGCCTATTTTCGCAAGCTCGTCCGTGGCAAAGGCAATAAAGTCGCCGTCGCTCATATTCCAGTATTCGTCGCCCTCGTTGCAGAAGTATTCAAGCCCTATCCAAACGGTGTTTTCAAAATCCTCAACCATATACGGCGACCAGTTGTTGAAAATCTGGAGTCTGCCGAGCTTGACCTCGCGCTCCTGAATATATATCCAGCAGTCGGGAACGATATCGCCGACTGTTTTGAATTTTGTCTTGTTCTTTATCTTCAGCTTGTTTACGAGAAGTCCGACTGTCATAAAATCGCGATAAGGCAGGTTCAGCGCGATATCGCGTACATCCTCGGGAACAACGCTTCCCATGCCGGAGACAAGATCCTTTATCGGCATTGTGGAGAAGAAAACATCGCCCGTGTAGGTCTTTTCGCCGTCCTTTTCCATGGCTGTGACGCTCATTATATCATGTCCGTCGGTGTCTATTTTCATAACGCGGGAATTCATGATTATTTCGCCGCCGAGCGCGCGGATTTCATCTGCCATTTCTTCATAGAGCTGACCGGGACCTTTTTTCGGATAGGAAAATTCTTCTATGAGCGAGGTTTCCACCTTGCCGTCTTTCTTTTTGAAGGGCTTGGCAAGCGCGGACCATACCGCTTTCATGAGCGAAAGCCCTTTTACGCGCTGTGCGCCCCAGTCGGCAGGGATTTCCGAGGGATTGACGCCCCAGAGCTTTTCCGTATAATCCTCAAAAAACATCTCATAGAGCGGCTTGCCGAAGCGGTTGATATAGAAATTGCGGAGCGAATCCTCTTTCTTTTTGAAAATGCTTGACCATACATAGCCGAAGCCCGCCTTCATTGTTCTGCCGAAGCCCATGTTTTTGAAGGTTTCCGCCTTCATGGAGATGGGATAATCGAAAAATTTATGCAGGTAATATATGCGGGAAACTCTGCGGCGGCGGAGCATGACCTTGTCTGTCTTTTCCGGGTCGGGTCCGCCCTCGGCGAGCGCCTTTTCATTTTTGAGCAGGATATCATCCTTTGAGGGCGCGCCCTGCATCGGCATGAAATGCTCCCAAAGCTCGTTTACCTCATCTATCTTTGTGAAGAAGCGGTGTCCGCCGATATCCATGCGGTTGCCGCCATACTGCGCGGTGCGCGAAATGCCGCCGATAAATTCGCTCTCCTCAAGAATTATCGGCTTGATATCAGTCTCTGTGAGAAGCTTGTAGGCGGCTGTCAGTCCCGCGGGACCCGCGCCGATAATAACGGCTGTTTTCTTTTCCATGGTTTCTTCTTCCTTTCGGGATTTTTGTTTTTTATCTTTTTATAGAGTGACTTTTCTTTTATCGTACTTTTGCATGACGAAAAGTAGTGAAAGTAACTTCTCTCTTTATCGTACTTTTGCATGACCAAGAGGAGGGTTCAGGGTGGCGAAGCCACCTCTGAACGGCGTCGCCGAGACGGAGTATACCAAAAGTCATATAAGAGGGCTTTCCTCCCTCTTATATATCTCCTCCCGCGTGCACGAGTTAGTCGTACGAGCCATGCGTGGCGAGTACATGCGGCAAGGGATAAATCGAAAGTCGGCGGTTTTGCCGCTCCCCACGATTTCAGCCATACCACGCGTGCGAACATATCACACGAAAGAGCCGAGCAGATTCGTGCACGCATTGTCTGCACGCCCGCTGAAAAATGTGTGGCGGGCGTGGGCGGAGCCTGTGCGCCGACGAAAGCAAGGATTTTCGCCAGCCTTCTCCTGTGGGGAATTGACCGATTCGCGCAAGCGAACGCGGTCGGCGTCGCCGAGACAGGGGCAGAAGGTGGCGCGGTTTACCGCGACGGATGAGGTGTTACTACAGTATATTGCCGAAACAAACCCTATCTCGCTATGTTCGCACCCATACTTTCGCCAAAAGCTCAACCGCGAGGTTCGCCATAGCCTGACATGGCACAGCAGTAAATCCGAGTCGGCGCTTGAGCGTTTCGAGCCTGTAGCGGTGGCTATGCTATAGTTGGACGGTCGGGGCACTTTGTTCGCACTGGTCGCCGCGAGGCGACAGAAGGTGTTCAAAAGAGGAATTCCTTCCTCTTTTTGTCCTTTTCGTTCTTTTCGGACAAGCGAAAAGAACATTATAAGAAAAGTATCTTTTTGCATTTTACGGGTCGTCGTAGGCGGCGACGCCAACACACATGCTTCGCATATGTGTTAATTCCCCCTGTCTCGGCGACGCCAACACACATGCTTCGCATATGTGTTAATTCCCCCTGTCTCGGCGACGCCAACACACATGCTTCGCATATGTGTTAATTCCCCCTGTCTCGGCGACGCCAACACACATGCTTCGCATATGTGTTAATTCCCCCTGTCTCGGCGACGCCAACACACATGCTTCGCATATGTGTTAATTCCCCCTGTCTCGGCGACGCCAACACACATGCTTCGCATATGTGTTAATTCCCCCTATATACGAGCAGTTTTCTTCCTATATAGTTCCATATGAGGACAATGCCCTTGACAACGCAGTTGACGAGCAGATACCAGAAGCCCGCGCGCCCTGTTATATTTGTTCCGACCCACATGAGAAGTACGGTCAACCCATAGCCGATGGCGCCGACGAGCGTATAGAGCAGGAAGCCTTTCCAGCCGCCGTCTCTTTTATGCTGCTCTGCCGAGGTGAAAACAAATATTCTCGAGAGTATAAAATTCACGGCAAGACCCGCAAAAAAGCCCGCCGTAGTCGCAATAATAAGTGCCGAAACCTTTTCGCTCCCGCCGAAAACAACCTCTTTGAAAAGTGCCAGCACACCCATATCGACAAGCGCCGCGATGCCGCCGACTATAGCGTAACGAAGAAATTCAAAGAGATTTTTATTTGATTTTTTACTCATTTTCATATAACCTCAAAGCGCCTTTTTCGGCGGATTTTATAAATCAAGTATACCATATTTTTCCCTTAATTTCAATAGTAAACAAAAATAATTGCCATCTTGCTTATAAAAAAGGAAAAGAGCGGTAAAAATATTACCGATACCCGCAGTAAGCGGAAATTTTTCGAAAGGAAGAAAAATAATGAAGAAAATCAACATTTTACTGACAGTTTTTATGCTTCTCGCATTCATGTGCCTCTCGCTCTCCGCTGCCGATTTGCTTTCTCCCGCAATCGCCGTGATGCAGAGTGAAACACGCATGATAAAAACCTGTATAGGAGAAAATGCGGCGCATTTCTCCGCTTTTGATTTTGACAGCGTGCTCGGCACGCAGGCAGGCTCCGCCGTGATAACACAGCTTCCCGCACCCGAGACGGGCACGCTCAAGCTTGGCGAAGCCGATGTTCTGCCCGACCAGATAATCACACGCGAACAGTTTGACTCTCTCACATTTGTGCCATGCGGGAATGAAGAATCAACCTTCCGCTTCCGCCTCGCCGACAGCGGCTATGAAAGCTCGTTTGCTTGCTCGATAGTGCCGATGGAAAAGCTGAATTTCGCCCCTGTGGCAAAGGCGGATGAAATCGCGGGAAAAGAAAACATCGCTGTTTTCGCTTCGCTTGCCGCAAGTGACCCCGATGAGGACAATGTGACCTTTCATATCACCAAAAATGCGCGCCACGGCAATGTGACATTGCTCGACCGCAAAACAGGCAAAATAAAATATACGCCGGATGAAAACTTCAGCGGCAAGGATAAATTCACATTTATTGCCGTAGATAAGTACGGTAATGAGTCCGCTCCCGCCACTGTTAAAATAAAGGTGGAAAAGAACAGACTTGATATCGAATATGCGGATATGCAGGGCGAGGACGCACATATGGCGGCTGTTATCCTCGCGGAAAATGATATTCTCACAGGAGAAAAACTCGGCGATGAAATGACTTTTTCTCCCGAAAAGGAGATAAGCCGAGCCGATTTTCTGATAATGGCGATGCGGGCTTCCGATATAGATAAGGGCGACAGCGCTGTTGCAAGCAAATTTGAGGATGATGCGTCTTTCACGGGATATCAGCGCAGATATATCGCAAAAGCGCAGGAAATGAAACTTGTCTATGGCTTTGATACCGATAGCGGCGCCGTATTCAGACCGAACGAAAGTATTACTCTCGCTCATGCGGCGACGATTGTCGGCAGGATAGCCGGACTGGAAAAATACAGCGTCGATGATGCTTTATGTGTTTTTGCCGATGAAAAATCGGAGATAACGCAAGAGGGCATGGATGTGCTTGCTTCAATAGGTGTTTTTGCCGAAGCCTCGGCAGAAAAGAGCCTTACCCGTGCGGAAGCCGCAAAGCTTCTTCTCTATATGCTCGAGAGTAAATAACGCGCCTGCCTCTCTTTTTCGCGGCAATCGTGCGCTTTCCGCTCTCTGTATTATGTATATAGAAAAAAACACGCACTTCGCAGAAAAATAATCTGAAAAAATCCCGTCATGCCCAAATTGCATGATGGGATTTTGATTTCAGTGTGCTTACGCGCTTCTATATTAAAGTTTTCGCGCACCAATTAAAGTTTTCGCCCGCCTTTTGGGGAAGACGGCGCGAGCCGTCGCCGAGACAGGGTACGGCTTGCTGCCGCCGCGAAGAATCATAGAGAAACTTTTCTTTTATCGCGCTTTTCACTGACGAAAAGTACCAAAAGTCATCTAAGGACTTTCCCTCCTTAGAAAACCTCCCTGCATCTTCCCGCTTTGCTCTCTGTAAACAACCATCGCCCTCCGGTGCGAACATAGCAAGTGAACCGTCCCGCTATAGCTTAGCCGCGGCTACAGGTTCAAAACGCTCAAGCGCCGACTCGGATTCACTGCTGTGCCATGTCGGGCTATGGCGAACCTCGCGGTTGAGCTTTTGGCAAAAGTATGGGTGCGAACATGGCGAGATAAAATTTGCTTTGCACAATACACATGTAACACCTCATCCGTCGCGGTAAACCGCGCCACCTTCTCCCGCAGGAGAAGGCTTATTATCCCCGTTATTGCAGACGGCATTTTTCACTTTGTATTGCAAATGCAGTGTACATTTTTACTTTGAAAATAATTCGGCGTTTTGCCAGCCTTCTCCAGTGGGGAATTGACCGATTTGCGGAGCAAACTCGGTCGGCGTCGCCGAGACTGGGGCAGAAGGTGGCAGCCGTAGGCTGACAGATGAGGTGTAAATACTGCTTATCTCTTTATCCCGTCAGCGTACTTACTCCATCCACGCCCGCCACACATTTTTCAGCGGGCGTGCAGACAATGCGTGCACGAATCTGCTCGGCTTTTTCGTGTGATATGTTCGCACGCGTGGTAG
>ENA-UERK01000555-UERK01000555.1-human-gut-metagenome-genome-assembly--contig:-NODE-555-length-31355-cov-19.258073_pt1 | contig 31355 bp, 20 predicted proteins | sample MGYA00242957_ERZ507957 | MGnify/ENA primary metagenome ERZ507957 (study PRJEB26167, sample SAMN06115538) | human gut metagenome | host: Homo sapiens | place: China:Heilongjiang | collected 2015-11-06...
GATTCCGTCTCGCGGCGGACACCCTTGCCTTTGGCTGTAACCTTCCCACTATCAGGGCGGTTTAGGGACTTGCACCCGTTAGAGTATGTTCGTGCTGGACGAACCAGAAAATCCCTTCTAATCGATTGATTAGGAGGGATTTAGTTTTTTATTGTGTGTACTAAAATCGTGCGGATTACTGTTTCATCCAGTAGCGTTCTATTTCTTCGAGGGATTTGCCTGTGGTTTCCGGGACTAACTTCCACATAATCAGAAGGTAAGGAATACACATCAGGGCGAAGAGGAAGAAGGTGCCGGCCGGAGCGAATGGAGGAACGTTCGCAAGGAGCCATGGAGTGAGCTGACCTACGAGGTAGGTTCCTATCCAGAGAGCAAGACCGGCTATAGACATCGCTATACCTCTTACGTTGTTCGGATACATCTCAGAGAGGAGAACGAAGACCACTGCGCTGATGGAAATCGCACAGCAGAAAACGTAGAACAGGAAGAACACTAGCATAAAAATACTTCCGAGCTGTTCTGCGAAGATGAAATAGAAACCTATCATGAGGAGCGAGAGTATCATTCCGGATACACCCCAATAGACAAGCTTCTTTCTGCCGACTTTGTCGATAATCAGCAACGCTATCACAGTCGTGCACATATTCACCACTCCCACAAGTACTTGCGAGAACAAAGCATCACCGGATGCAAGACCAGCCTTCTGGAAAATCTCAGGCCCATAATACAAAACGGCATTGACCCCCATAAACTGGCCTAAAATGGCGATGGCGGAGCCTATGAGAACCGCTTTCAGAATTCCTGGCGACAGCAGGGCGCACCACTCGGATTTGGTCTCACCCTTTATGGATTGCTCGGTCAGCGATTTCTGGCGGGCAGCCTCATCCTCAGAGAGATAGATCCTCCGGAGGACAGCTGAAGCCTTCGCGCCTTCACCGCGGACGATGAGCCAACGCGGGCTTTCCGGAATCAGGAAAATGATGAAGAAGAACAGCAGGGCAGGAATCGTCTCAGAGCCGAGCATCCCTCTCCAATATTCGTCTACGACAGTTCTGTTCATAAAGTCGGAAACGAAGCGTGCAGCCGAATCAGCCGCGGCAGTTTCAGCGACGGAAAGTATCCACCAGTTAATGAAATACGCGAACAAAAATCCTACGGTAATCGCTAATTGATAAAGAGATACGAGCGTTCCTCGTCTTTCGGGCATAGCGATTTCCGAGATGTAAATCGGAGAAACGATAGAGACCACACCGATGCCCACGCCGCCAATGATACGGTAAATCACAAGTTCCGTGAAAGAATTGCAGATGGCGCAACCGATGGCCGAAAGGCTGAACATGAATGCAGCGAAGAGCATAGCCTTCTTACGGCCGAGACGGTCGCTGATGACGCCTGCTGAAGCCACTCCGGCGATGGAGCCGATGAGAGCACAGCCGACATACCAGCCGAGCTGCATCGTGTCGAGTCCGAATTGGGACGAAACGATCGACGTCGTGCCGGAGATTACCGCGGTGTCATATCCGAAAAGTATTCCTCCGATTGCAGCTACAACCGAGAGGAATACTACATATCCAATGTTTTCTTTTTTCATATATCAAAGTATTCTCTGTAGCGGTCGTACAGATGTCCTGCCTGCAGATATGCAGACTGAGGTGACATAAAGTGTGAGAACTCGAAGGTAATCGCCTTATCGTAACCGCAACGGGCTGCAGCTTCGAGTTTCAGACGAAGTTTGTCGAACTTGATAGGGAAGAATCTGATAGGCATATCGCGGTCGAAAGTCTCCGCATTAGTCCAGCACTGCATACCATATTTGTCCGCAAGTTTCTTATTTACAGAGAAGAACGCGTCCAGTTCATCATAGTCGATATGACCGTCCTGGAATGCACAAGCGTCTACCACGTCATGGATTCCGTCGAAAATTTCGTTCCATTCTCTCTCATGCTCCTGGACAGAAACGGCATCGTCACGATTCAGGAGAGTAGTTCCCATAACGGCTTTCCTGCCGTCAATCCACGGAGAGATGAAGGTAGGAAGTCCATCGGAAACGTCTTTGCACTGCTTGCCCATAGCATGGAAAGCATCAATGGCGCCCTTGGTCTTGCGGCTGATCTCACCGCTGATATACCATCCGCCGAAACTCTTGTATTTACGTCCGTACATTTCCCAGACCTCGTCGATAACGAACTTGTTGGCCTCGATTTCGTGAGACATATCGCCTGTATCCCAATACTTTCCGGAGTCATAGAGACCGAACCAGAACTTCATATCATACTTCTCGGCCAGACGCAGGAACATGTCGATAAGGTCCATCGACGGCATATAGCAGCCTTTCTTGAGAAGATATGGTGACGGATACGTGATGAACTTGCGATAACCGGAACGTATACAAATAACCGTATCGATACCGATAGATTTCATATAACGGAAATCCGCATCCCACTCCTTTTCTCCCCAGTTCTGGTGAGGAATGTCGTGAGAGATTTCATCGAGGAAGGTTCCAGTAATACGAAGGCCCTGAGCTTTTGGCACTATGAGACCTGATCCGGATAACTTTCCTCCGGCAATTTCATTACTCTCAGCGCGTCCGCAACTTGTCGGAAGCACAGACGTAACAGCAGCCGCAGAAGCAGCCGCCGCCATAGTCTTCAAAAAACCTCTTCTATCAGTCATATCGTTATCAATTATTCATTTTTAGCACATTCTTCGGCTAACTTCCATATCTGGTAAAGGCCTCTAGGCACGTGGAAACAGCCCTTCCATTTACCACCCTTAAGCGGAAGAAGCATCTCACCGCGACGATTCAGATAGCCGAACCACTCAGGATACTCCTTATCCTTGAAGTTATTCCAAAGATACTCATCCAGTTTCATGAACCACTCGAGGCATTTCTCGTTGCCAGTCAGCTGATAGCCCTTGAGCATCGCAATCGCCGATTCGATATGTACCCACCAGAGCTTCTGGTCCCACTCAAGTTTCTGCTGAGGCGCACCCTTCGCGTCTAGAAAATAGAAAATCCCGCCATATTCCTTATCCCAGCCAAGGTCAATGACTTTGAGCGCTATTTCCACGCATTTTTCGATCAATGCCTTGTCACCGCGACGGATTCCGAGGTTCATCATGAACCAAAGTGCCTCCAAATCATGACCAGGGTTAATTTCACGTCCTTCGAAGCAATCAACAGGTGTACCATCCACAGATGATACGTTCTCAAGCATGCAACCAAGATTTGGCTGATAGAAGACATCGAATACCTCGTGGAGGCAAGTGTCGATAGTCTGTTCCAGAACTGACTTGTCTTCCAGAATATCTTCCACTTCGAGTGCCATGTTGCAGATAATCATCGGAAGAGCGAAGTCCTTCATCGGACGTGTTCCCGGATATGCCTTGCACCATTGACCCTTAGGATTAGAACGCCTTTCGAGAATCCTGGTGAAGATTTTACGGGCGATCTGGGCGTACTCTTCGTTGCCGGTAGCCTTTGCGAGCTGGGCGAAAGCCATGCAGGCGAATGTGTTGGAGAATATATTGTATGGCTGAACGAGCGGGCGTCCTTCGCGATTAAGAGAGAAATAGAAATCCCAGTTTTCGTCGTGTCCGTATTTTTTCAAGAACTCGGCGCCCTGGATAGCACAGTCGAGCCATTCCTGATTTTTCTCTACATTATTGTAAAGCATTGCGAACATCCACACTTCTCTACCCTGAAGCCAGATAAATTTGTCAGTGTCATAAACAGATCCGTCACGATTCAAACATGAGTAATATCCGCCGAACTCTTTGTCCTGAGAGTTTTCAAGCCAGAAAGGAAGGCAGTTTTCCCTGAGTTCCTTCTCATAACGTGACGCTATCTGTTTAAAGTTAACGTTAACCATATCGAACTTATAATTATTGTTTTTACAAAAGTACAAATATATAATATTTTATTAACAATTCTAGTTATATTAAAAAATCTTTTAATAATATTGGCCTATATAATAAAATATTTGAGTTTACCAACGAAAATCGTTACTTTTGTATCATATATGAAGAAAAAAGTACTTACATACGCAGCGGCGATGATGGCTGCGATAATGTCATCTTGCAAGGACGATATCGAGATTCATGTGCCGGATGAAGTTCCGCCGGCTGAACGGGCTAGCATGGTTTTCGATGCCAAGTTTTTGAATGACGGGACCATCAAGGATGTGTCAATGATTTCTTCTCCTGTAATTACCATGAAAGGAAGAAACTTGACAACTTACAGGCATGATGCATTCGGGGATTACATCGCACACTTCAACAACAAACCCGGAGAGACCACTTCCGACTCCTATTATAAGTTCGTTTATAGTCCGATTTCAGAAGTCCGGGACGCATTGAAGGGAGGCTACACTATCGAAACGCAGTTTATGCTCGAAGTCGAGCCCGACGGCAGCAAGGAATATTGCGCATTCAGCGCACTCGCAGACGGAGGCACAGGAATCATGGTATCTTCAAACAAGAATGGAGGATGCATAAGTTTCATAACTAATGTCAGCGAGAACAAACGGAGCAACTGGATACGATGCTCAAGCGGAATCCGACCTGAAAGAGGCATCTACTATCATGTCGTCGGAATATGGGACAAGGAAAACGGCGAGTCTAAAATATATGTAAACGGAAAACTGATGAACGCCGTGAAGGCAGCCGGAGAAATAATACTGCCCAAGTCGGTCAACTACTGGTGGTTCGCCATCGGAGGCGATGCCAATGACGGGAACGCAGAGAACGCCTGGAAAGGAGATATCGTATCTGCCCGCATATACGGAAATGCTGTCAGAGAAGAGCAATTGGAAGATCTATTCAAAAATGCAAACTTGTCCGTTCCGAAATCAGAATTCTTTATAGACAATGTTTCTTTTCTTGAAGCCAGAAGATTTAACGAAGGGACAAAATTCGTAGTTACCGGGAAAGGATTCAAGGAGGGAGACAAGATAAAATTCCAATCACTACGTGACGACAGCATTGACCTGAACACTGAAAGTCAGGTTTCGGGCAATGCCATTACTGCGGTGATTCCAGGCGGGACGCCTGCGGGGTCATATCGGCTGGTGGTTCAACGTGGGAGCGCGGCTTATCCGCTTGGAATTACCGAACTTGTCGAGGCGCAAAAAGGGGCGGAATTAACACCTAAAATCATCGCACACAGAGGCTTACATAAAAACGGCGTACCTGAGAATTCCCTTGCCTCACTGAAGAATGCGTGCGAACTTGGATGTTATGGTTCTGAGACGGATGTGTATATCACGACGGACGGGGAACTCGTCATCAACCACGATTCTACGATTGGAGGGAAAACGATAGAAACGTCCAGTTACGAGGAACTAAAGGATATCCGCTTGCCTAACGGAGAAAGCATCCCGACCTTGGACATGTTCTTGGATTGCATAAAAAAATACAATTCGACCAAGCTGATCATCGAGTTTAAAAACACTTCCGCGGCACGCTTGGATACTGCCGTTCAAGCTGTTGCAGAGATGGTTACAGAAAAAGGCGCTGATAACCTGGTGGAATTTATCGGGTTCTCTTACAATGCGTGCAAAAAGATAGCGGAGATGAAGCCGTCCGCAATGGTCGGATATCTCGGCGGAAACTTGAACCCGGAGAAGGTGCTGAAGGACAATATCAGAAGTATCGACTATCAGTATCTGGTCCTGCTTAACCACAAGTCGTGGATAGAGGAAGCTCAGCGCCTGGGCATGGTCGTGAATATGTGGACGCCTAATAGCGCAAGCGACCTTATGAAATGCATAGTCGCCGGAGCTGACTGCATCACAACAGACAATTCCGACGACCTGACTAATATCATCAAAACATATTTTCCTGATTAGTAACGATATGGTTTGCAGACATTGCCGAACCGGTCAACGACTTTGATTTCCAATTTTGCATCCGGTCTGGACGGTTTGGCGTAGAAGAGGTGTTGGGTCTCCCCTGCTCCGATGTATTTCCAGCGGAACTCTTTTTCGCGACGTTGGTCCACGTCGTTGCAGATCGTCGTATCCCAGCCTGAGAATTTCGTCATTTCTCCCTGAAGGACACCGTCTTCATACCAAAGCACCTGCCACTTCGGATCATAATTCCAAACGTTGGCAACGATGCAATCCGGCTTGTGGCGGTCCTCACCCACTGCATATTCGGTGTACTGCACAGACTTATCCTGACCCACAGCCTTATAATACCACGAAATGTCACCGTTCTTTATCGTGTATACATAGTAACCCCAAGGGACACCGTCCATACTCCAGAGAGACTGCCAGAAAAGACCGCTCAGAGGCGCATGAACATGCTCGAAAAGGCTATCTGAAAGCTCATAGTTTTCCGCATAATGTTCATGCGCAGTGCAAAGGTGTGCATCATACGGCTCGAGGATTCTGTAAAGTTCGCGGCGGTTTCCCACAATTTTATTCATTTCTTCTTTACCATATTCTCCTGCACGGGCCTCACGCGACCATGTAGGGATATGTGTGAAAATCACTACTTTTGAACCAGGTTTAATATCGCGCAAATCATTTTCCAGCCACTCGAGTTGGCTTTCCTCTATATACCCCGCGTAATGACGGGCATAGTAAAAGACATCATCAAGCACAACATAATGAACATCCCCCTCGTCGAAAGAATAGTATTCTTTTCCGAATATCTTTCTGAAAGTTTCCTTGCTCAGTTCATTCGAACGAGTACCCATTCTAATATCATGGTTACCAAGAACATAGTGAAAAGGGATGCCTGAGGATTCAAGAGCTTCTTTTTCAGGAACGAACAGGAGCGGTTCGCGTTTGATTTCACCAATTATATCGCCGCATACCACGCCGAATGCAGGAAGGCCTTCATTAGCCACTGTCTCACGTATATCCATAGCAGCTATCTTGCTCTGTTCCACGTCACCGTCTTCGTAAACCTGAGGGTCTGCCACCACTATGAAGCAATGGTCACCGTTAGAGTCAGAAGTCCCTGAAAGAGGTCCGTCTGTAGGCCTTATGATTGCAGCATATCCGCCACCAGGAGCAAGCCTGATAGAGAGTGTATCAGTCGCGCTGACGCGTTTCGTGCAAAGACTATAATCCTCAGCCCACTTATCGGCATTGACCCCATCAGCGAAAATTTCAGCCTTGTAGCGGCCCTCAGCGAGAAAATCGAGCGGGCAGGTCAGCTCGCGCGGAGTCCAGTCGTTCATCGCACCGACATACCAGGTGTCTCCCTTGCGGCGGGCGAGCAGCAGGTACTCTCCAGCTTCAGCCTTTATGGCGCGTATTTCGTTCCATGTAGTCGGAATCGAAGCTATAAATGACGTAAACTCGTCCTCTTTATAATAGTTTGACGGACTGTCACATAACATCTGGACAGGGCTTTCGAACACTACGAAAATCGCGGCTTGGTGAGCCCTTGTTCCCTGACTCATCGGATGGTTCCAACGGATGGAAAAATCATCACGGGTCGCGTTGATCGTCGCTCCCGGAGTATAATCCATCGGACCGGCCACCATGCGGGTGAACGGAAGGCGCAAGTCGTGCTTCGGAGAGATATCGTTCGAACATTTGTCGTGTTCCATGCCATAGACGCCCTCGTATGAAAGCACGTTAGGGTATTTGCGATGAAGTCCGTTCGGCTTGAAGCTACCGTGGAAATCCACAATGAGCTGTCTCTTAAAGCATTCGGAGGCAAGTCGCTCATAGAAGTTAACCATATTGCGGTCGTTCATCTGCATGAAATCCACCTTCACACCTTTCACGCCCCAGTCACGGTAGGTATCCAGGATATGCTTCATATCGTCCCAAAGCGGAGTCCACAGAGCCCACAGCACAACACCGACTCCTTTAGATTTTCCATATTCGATGATTTCCGCTAAATCCAATCCCTCTTTCGGATGAGTGATATCCAAAGTCCCGGCAGACCAGCCTTCATCCATAAGGATATATTCAAGACCATAATGAGCCGCGAAGTCGATATAATATTTATATGTCTCGGTGTTTACGCCTGCGGAGAAAGGAACACCATAAACATTCAGCATACACCACCATTCCCAAGAAATTTTTCCCGGCTTTATCCATGAAGCATCACCCTCGACCTGAGGCGAGGCAAGCTGCCATGGGAGAGTATTTTCCAGAAGACTGCGGTCATCCCCAATCGCCATCACACGCCACGGATAAGTCCTTGTGCCTGAGGTTTCTGCAAGATAGTCCGCTTTCTTGAGCACATTCACATCCCTGTCCGTACGCATTTCACGCTTGAGAATCTCCTTAGGGAAATGTGACACCAGACGCTGAGCGCCGCCGACATGAAGGAACTGGCTCGAGTAATCATGCAAGTCAGTCTCCGTCAGCACCAACCTCGTTCCGGCAGAAGTTTTCATGCTCAGAGGCAGATAAGAATACGTCTTGCCGTCAAGTTCCGAAAGACGCATAGGCTGGAAGAAGGCCTCGCAATGAGTTATATATTCCGGACTTTTCTCAAAAGCCCAATAAACTGTACAGTCATCCGCAAAATCGAAAACCGAAGTTTCGTCATTCACATGCACTGCGTCCTTCTTGAACTCCGTTTCGAACCTGTAGGCCACACCATTGTCGTAAGCGCGGAAAGTGACGCCCCAACCGCCACCGAACCGGAGTCTAAGTTCATTGAAATAATCCCTTATGGTGCTGAATTTGGTCGGAACCGCGACATCCAGCAACTCATCTACAATCCTGCTGCTCGCGCTGACCACCCTGAAGGTCGAGGTCAATGCCTTTCCGCTCAAGTCACTGATATCCATCCAAATAGCCGATGGTTTCAAGAGCTGTTCGCTGGCTCGGCTTACTGTCCAGGTCAATGAATCCCCTACAGAAACTGTCACGGCGACCTGCCCATCCGGAGATGTCAGCTTATAATCACGTGCATTTGCAATTCCACCCGTCACAGCGAGGAGAACCAAGGTCAAAAGTGAGAGAATATGTCTTATCTTCATCATGTTAGATTTTTGGAAGCGTATACTATTTTTGGGAAGCAAGGTCAGCCTTGGCTGCTTCTATTCCAGCTTTGATGTCATCCCAGCAATGGTTTCCGATAATATGGCTCAGTTCGAATACCATCACACCTTCGGTCTCGCGGTAGCACAAACGCACACCTTCCTTAGTATCGAAATCTGCATTTGCGCATGACACAGTACCATAGATGTGACAAGCATCGCCAACTATCCTCTTGCAGCGGTTGATGGCGTACTCCACCGACTCATTATTATCGCTCCCATAAACAGTGCGAAGATACGCACCAAGTTGGAAAACATCGATATAATTTGCAAAACCGGTCTTGTAATAATCCGGTGTCGACCACCAGTAATTACCTGTAGTAGAATCGGTTTCTTTATTCGCCCAGTTCTGCCCAGTATGCGGAAGCGGCCACCACGACGCCGCCCAATAATGGACATCCACAGACGGCTTTATCGACTTTACCTTGTCGCGAATATCCTTCACGATGCCCTGGATTACCGAAGAACGCCATTCCAGCCATTTCTCAAAATACTTACCCGGCTTTATATCACCCTTATTATCAGATGCAAAAGTATAGATATCCTGAGGGAAATTTTCGACCTGAACACCTGCATATTTCTCGAAAGCCACTCGCGAAGCCTGTGAAAAATCACTGTTATAATTCATATAACGGCAATAATCCAACGCATAGCCGTCCACGTCATACTTCGTGACTATTTCCTCCACCATACGCATGATATAGTCATGAACCTCAGGAAGCACCGGATTGAGGAATGCAAACACACTGCCATAATCATCCGTCTTACGGATATCTTGGATACCGCTCGGAAGATATTCCTGACAGAATTTGTCATCCCAATAAGGGTCAGTATAACCCGGTCCTGTACCACCTGACGGTGAAGGAAGACCCATCGTCATTATAGTCGTAGACACGATGATTTTCATCTTTCGCTTGCGCGCCTCGTCGATAAAAAACTGAAGATAATCATATCCCCTGTCCTCTATCGTCGCCATACCAAGCTTGGTGCATTTCGGCAGGAAATCGCTCTCGTAGAGCACATCTCCCTGCACCGGCTTCACATCGACCACAAGCGTGTTGAATCCGGCATTATGCGCAATATCGAGATAATGCCGGATATCCGGCTTAGCCCTGAAACGCGCAAAATTAGCCTCCGCATCTATCCAGAGCACGACCGGTTTGTCAGGAACCTCAGGTGCAGGCTCCGGTTCAGGAACCACCGGCACATCAGGTTCATCCGGTTCCGAAGAATTACCTCCGGAGCAGGCCAATGCGTAAAAAGCAAGGGCTATCGCCAGCAAAAGACTGAAAATCTTCGATTTATCCATGTTCAGGTCAATGATTTTATTCGTTTTCAGCCCTGTCGATTCCGGCTTTAATCTTGTCCCAGAGATTATTCTGAACGACCTGTATCATATCGAATACCATAAGGCCTTCAGTTCTGGACAACGAAAGATAAACTGCATCATCGAACTCATCGACAGTATTCTTCGCATACAAAGAGCCATGTACAGAACATGCACCTTTCACATCACGTATAGAACGGTTGATACCATATTCGATAGATTCAGGATCGTCAGCGCCCCAAATATGTTCAAGATATGTTCCGGTAATGAAAACATCGAGCAAATCTGCGAAACCAGTCTTTCCGTAATCAGGAGTAGCCCAGTCATTTTCATATGCCTTATAGTAATCAGCCTCAGGGCTTGCCCAGTTCTGTCCGTTCACATAAATCGCATGCAACCATGAAGCAGCCCAGTAATGCAGTTTCACATCAGGAGCTATCTGGTCACGCAACTCCTTGACTTCAGCGATAAAATTACGGACTACCAACGAGCGGAAAGTCCACCACTCTTTATAATATTTGCCCGGAATTCTCGATCCGTCAGCGGAATAGCTATAAACATCCTCTGGGAATTTTTCAAGTTTAGCTCCGATATAATTTTCGAAAGCCTCACGGGTCGCAGGCGAGAAATCGCACATCGGACCGGCAAAACGGCAGTAATCCAGACAGAACGCATCGAATTTGTAACGTGTAAAAATCTCTTTCAGCATCTTCAATGCATATTCACGGCTCTCAGGAAGAATAGGGTTCATGAAAGCACCTACCTGAGACGGATCATCTTCAATCTTTTTCATACCGTCCGGTGTATACTCCAGACAAGTAAGTTTCTTCAAGCTCTCATCGTTGTATACTGTACCCACGCCATGATATGGAGAGCCGATCGGGAATATAGTAGCTGAAACGCAAACGCTCATACCCCTCTTTTTCGCCTGCTCGATGAAATAACCGAGATAATCCCAGTCCCTGTCACAACTGAAGCCCTTGACCTGAGTCAACTTAGGGATAAAGTCGCTTTTATACAGCACACTGCCTTCAACACCTTTAACATCCACAACCACACCGTTGAACCCGGTTTCTTTCATCTTGTCGAGATAGAAAGTGATGGAATCCTTAGTGGACAGACGCTCGAAATTGGCATCGATAGCAACCCAGAGATATTTAGGTTTCTCCACTTTCTTTTCAGAGCAACCAACAAAAACTGTCAACAATGACAACAAACAAATAATGAGGGATAATTTACGTTTCATCAGATATGTAACCACACAAACTTTTTAATAATAAATACAAAACTTCCGGAGTCCGCATCGGAAATACTGGTGTGGAGCTCCGGAAGCAATTAAATATAAAGCACTACAAAATTTCTCTTACGATATCGTAACGAACTATCTGATAGTCCTGAGCTGCAAAAAGAACAATTCCGTGTCCTGTTTCAGAATCGTAGTAGTATGCTGAGCAAGACTTAGGTGTCGCAGCAGCGAACAGCTGTGAACGGAGCAAGTAATCCTCGTTAGGATCTGCAGGCTGGATACATACGTAAGCTGATGCCCATCCTGATGATGATGCCACTACATAGTCCTTACCGTCATATTTGAAACCGCGAGCGTGTCCAAAAGAGTAGTTTCCATACTGGTTCAAACCACCATGATTCTCTTTCTCGACAAGTTTGTCTGTCCACAAAGTTCCATTAAGAGCAACGTTCTCTCCTTTGAGGCCTTTACGCGCATAGAAACCGGAGCCCTGGTTATTACCGCGGCTATCCCAGATAAAGAATGTTCCCTCCTGATCACCGTCAGTAAATGAAATCTGCTGCCCCCAGCATCCGTCATTTGATTGAAGTCCGGTCTTAGGACCAGCCCATGAAGGTTTTGCCCAATTCTTGTCAGTGAATGTGATGACGTGATGCATCTGGTCAGCACCTCTTACAGGAGCAGGATATGTGAGAATTGCCTTCTTGGTAAGATCGCCTGCGACTGAAATATAAATGGCAAAGTTATTCTCCAAACTCTCACGAATCTTCTCAGGAGCTTTATCCCAGCCATTCAACCAAGCAAAGAAATATGTCTTCTTGATATCATCTGATTTAGCAGGAACGCCATCAGTTGCAGTCACTCCGACAGAAGCTACGAGTACGCCCTTGTTGTCGTTAGACATATCGATGAGCTGGAAGTTTGCCTCATTTGCTGAAGGAACACCTTCGAGATTCAATTTGCCTACCTTATTACCTTCGAGATCAAATACTTGGCAGTCTGACATAACGAAGTTGCGTCCTGAGAATGCGATACCGCAGGTATTGAAAGGATGCGCTGCAATTCCGAGGTCTCCATAAGTCTTATCCCAAACAGTCTCGGTCTTAACAGAGAATTCAGCAGCTTTGGCAACTACGGTATACTCAACTTTAGTAACACCATCCTCTGCTGTAACAGTGAATTTGACACCATTCTCTACTGAGAAATCAGTTACAGTAGCAGGATCCGGAGCGATAGTAGCTTTATCAGAAATCCGATACTCCACTTTGGTCGCAGCTTTCAAAGCAGCAAGACCATCAGGAAGATAAGAGAGTTCTACAATCTTATCTTTCTCGAACATAGCACCCTCAATGGTGATAGTTTTACCGGACGCATCTTCTCCTGTAACATCGAACTTAACAAGTTTAGCCTCAGTGCTCTTAGGCTCTTCCTTAGTTCCGTCTTTCGGCTTATCATCTTTCGAACAAGCAGTGAAAGATACTGCGAGAGAAGCCGCCGCCAAAATGGCGAACAAACTTTTTTTCTTCATAACGAATTTGTTTTAATGTTTATTAGTGTAATTTCTATTTTGGAATTATCGTTCATAATAGGCCTGAAGCACATACGTCTTGACCTGGCCAGTCTGAGTCGCCTCGACTTTAACCTCATACGGATCACTCAAGTCCTTGATTCCGCTCAGCGACGGCGTGATTTTCACATCATATCCGACTGTAGCCTTAACCTTCAGCTTAGTCAAGTCGAAAGAACTCCTGAGCTTTCTCGGGATAGGGAAATCTATAGTGAAGGCATTGTCCTTACCCTCAATAGGCTTGATCACTCCTTCGACAGTTGCGGAGGTGGTGCCGGTAGCCGGAGTTATCATTATACTGTGTATGGTGTTATCTTCATGGAGATACTCCTCTCCCGGTTTGGCGCAATTCACGGCAAGCGGAAGGCAGAGAATGAGAAGAAGTAAACCAATAATATACTTTTTCATATTTCTGAATTTCAAAAATCTTGTTTAACAATTTCTACCAGCCAGGGTTGTTTTCTCCGAGCAGTTTGTTATTTGAACGCTCTACGACAGGAAGGGAGAAGAGGTAGAAACGATTGTAGAAAAGTCTCTTCATTCCGGCATCCACTTCCACCTGTGAATAGGTAAGAGCGCTCAAGCCCGCATCTTTCGTAATCTTCACACCATGAGCCTGTTTTCCATCAATGTAGCCGTTTTCACCATCTGCAAGTTTCCACCTGCGCAAATCCCAGAGACGGAATCCTTCGCCGGCAAGTTCCACCATTCTCTCATGACGGAGGAACTTCATGAATTCAGTTTTGTCAGCAGTTGTCTTCGCAGGGAGACCTACTCGAGAACGTACTTCGTTGAGACATTCAAGAGCTTTGGTAAGATCGCCAAGTTCCGCATATGCCTCAGCCTTATTAAGGAGAACTTCCGCGAATCTGAGCATTATCGCAAAATGAGAACTACCGTTCTTTGCCCATGTCTTGTCATCTTCTGTAATCCATTTCTTCAAGTAGTAACCTGTTACAGATGAAGGTGCTGTGCCCTGTGTCTTGAAATCGGAAATTCCATCTTCGCCACCGACTGAAGTATCGATCTTTCGGCCTTCCCAATCAGCGCCATTGTACAATATGGAGGCGTAGAAACGAGGTTCACGACCTGCGTAAGGATCTGTTCCATGAGTTGCCCAGGAGAACTCTGTTCCGTCAGCCATCTCATAAGAGTCTACAAGTTCGCTTGTAGGGCCGAAGGCTCCGAATACTGAAGAGTTGTTATGGTATTTGCCGTCACCTACAGGACGGAAGAAAACGTCTGCCCTATGAGAAGCTCCCTGTGAAGCATATCCCGGAAGGAATGCGATAGTAAGGAGGTTCTCCGGATTGGTCCTGGATGCGAAAACACCTGCATATCCGCCATTCGCCTCCAAGGAGAGTTTTCCGCCATATTTCGCACATGAGTCGGCGGCTTCGGTCACGAGATTCCATTCTTTAGCATAAAGTGCTGCACGTGAAAGCATTCCATAAGCAGCCGCCTTTGTAATTCTGCCGTTGTTATCCCATGAAGCAGGAAGGTTTTCACCTGCAAACTTCAAGTCCTCGATAACCTGGGCCCATGACTCAGCTTCTGACACGCGAGCCTTGTCATTCTGGTCAGGTCCATCGACATTGGTCCTTATCACAACTCCTCCATATACCCTGATTAGGCGATAGTACGCGAAAGCTCTGATAAAACGGACTTCCGCAGAGCGGACCTTTATAAAGTTCTCGCCGAACTTACCGACATAATTCGGAGCATCGCGAAGGAACTCATTCTGACGACGGATTCTGTTATAGCATCCGGCATCTCCTGTCCAGCAAGAGAACGGACCTGCATCATCAGAGTTTATGAATGATGACTCAAGCAGAGTCTTGTTGTATCTATGTCCATACTGATCCCAAGATGAAGCCTTTATGATGTCTGAGTAGGCATCGGTAAAGTTAGCCATATTGGAGTTGTAAATCTCCGATGACTCCTTCAGGAAGCCATAGAAACCATAAACATATTTGTCCACAGAAGTCTCATTCGCCCACACTGCGGCAGGAGAGAAACGATCCGTAGGATCTATGTTGAGAACCTTGTCGCAAGACATCATCATAAGGATAGACGCTGCAATCGGGGCTAATTTATATATCTTTTTCATATACAACCTAACTTAGAAAGTGAGTTTGAGACCGAGGCTATATGTCCTCTGCTGAGGATAATATCCGTTGTTGATACCTGGGTTTTCTGGGTCAATGTATTTGAATCCGCTGAAGGTCAGCAGGTTAGTCCCAGCAACGTATACCATCACATTCTGAACAAATGAGTTGGCGTTGAAGAGTTTCTCAGGAAGAGTGTAACTCAACTGAAGGTTCTTGAGTTTCAAATAAGAGCCGTTCACGATCCAGAATGATGAAGACCAAGCATTGTTAGCATTGTAAGCGGAACGTAGACGAGGATACTTCGCATTTGTATGGTCAGGTCTCCAGCAATTTTCCACAAGGTAGTATGGAGCATTTCCATCTCCATAGAACGGACGGGTGTACATAGTATTGTCCGAACTACCATTATTGTATGTTCCTGTAAGCGAGTAGTTGCAAAGTGTCACACCCTGGAGCAAAGCAGAGAGATTAAGGCCCTTCCAACCGACTTCAAGATTAAGGGAGAACACCATCTCAGGGACACGAGAACGTCCGATTTTCACGAAGTCATTCTGGCTGTCGATCTTTCCGTCGCCATTGATATCCTCATACATGATCTCACCGAGAGCTGCGGATCCGGAAGGAGCTGTAGGATAGCTGTCCACCTGCTCCTGAGTCTGGAAGAGTCCGAGAGCGTGGAATCCGTAAATCTGTCCGAGAGGCTGACCCAGAATAGCTCTATACGAAGGGTGATTATCAGAAATCTTCTTTTCAAGCACTCTGTTTCGTGACCACGAAAGGATACCTGTCACACCATACGACCAGCCGTTTGAGAAATAATCTCCCCATTTGATAGTCATATCGAAACCTCTGTTATCCATAGAACCGGAGTTCACCCAAACAGGGTTATTTCCTCCGAGTGAAGGTGCGAAAGTAGAGCCGCCGGTCTCACTCTCAAGAATTCTGGTGGTAAGCTTATAGAACCAGTCGAACTCGAAAGAAAGACGGTCACGGAACATGTGGGCCTCCAAGCCGACATTCCATGTATTTGTCTTGGACCAGGTAAGGTTATCATAAACATAGCTGCTGGTGTAGTATGAACTCTGAGGCTGACCACCGATAACTATAGGATAACTTGCCACCTTATAAGTCTGAAGATAGAGATACGGATCAGTATCATCAGAACCGAGAATACCATAAGAAGCTCTGAGTTTCAACCAATTAAGCCAGTTAGTCTTACCTTTCAAGAAACTTTCCTCGGAAAGCACCCAACCGAGAGCCACTGAAGGGAAATAACCCCAACGGTTCTGAGGAGCGAACTTGTAAGATCCGTCCGCACGGAGAGTCGCCTCCACCATATATTTCTTGGCATAAGCATAACCGAGTTTACCGACGAAACTGGCCATTCCGCGATTGTTATGAGAACCGGAAACAAATGGAGACTGGTTTTCCATACCCATAGAAATATCTACAGGATTGTTACTGAAATAACCTTTTTTATACCCTGTCATCGTATCACTATAGCTGGAATAACGCTCGAAGAGTACAAGTCCGGTAACATTATGCTTGCCGGCGAACTCACGCTCATAGTTAATCTGAGGACGAAGTGTCATCTGATAACCTCCTGAATGAGACTTATTGAAGTTACTCTCAGGAATTCCATCAGCATTCACTAAAGAAATCGACCTGTTGATAGGATTGTAGCTGTAATTCTTATAAGTTTCCAAGAAATTGTGATCCAGCGTATAACTGAAGTTATAAGCGAAGAACAACATAGCCTTGAGACCCTTGAGCGGCTTTATCGCATCGAATTTATAAGAAAGCTGGGAGCGAACTTCCGCATTCCAACGGCGCTGATGCTGATAACCCGTATTCAATGATGCCACAGGATTATAAGTATAAACTCCGTTAGTATATCCCAGAGGAGAGCCCTGATACTCTTTCGCAAGAATAGGCAATGCGTAGAAAGCACGAGTAATCGGGCTGAACTCTGACTGCGCAGAAATTCCCAATCCAGGCCAATTCCTGTCAGTGTGAGAACCGCTGACGTTAATCATGAAGTCGAGGTTCTGCGCAAGATTCGCGTCGATATTCGCGCGGAAGTTATACCTCGAAAAATCGGTATTGCGGAGGATTCCATCCTGTCCGTTATAGCCAATGCTGGCGTAATAGCGAACCCTGTCATTTCCTCCTGTCGCAGACAAGTTATGATTCTGAGTCAGGCCGCATTTCTTATAAATCTCTGAAAGCCAATCAGTATCACCGAGGATACCTTTCTCTCTAAGCTGGTCGAGATGCTCTTCTGTCCAATAAGGAGCCTGTCCGTCAAGTGTGCGGGCAAGGTTATGCCAATGAACATAATCCTTAGCATTAAGCATCTTAGGCATCGCAGTATTCACATCGAAAGTGACTGAACCATCATAAGATATCGATGACTTTCCACGAGTACCTGACTTAGTAGTCACGAGAATGACGCCGTTTGCGGCCTTCACACCATAGACAGCAGCAGTAGCTGCATCCTTAAGAACGGTCACGGAAGCGATATCGTTCGGATTCAACTGTGACATAGGCATTTCCACACCATCAACAAGCATAAGCGGACTTGAGTCATTGAAAGTAGAAAAACCTCTGACAAGCAATCTGGCCGAATCATCACCCGGAGTTCCGGTCTGCTGAATCGTAGTCATACCTGAGAGACGGCCTGCCAACATATTCTGTACGTTAGTAACAGGAGCCTTAAGCAAGTCCTTGCTCGACACCTGTGAAACTGAACCTACGACAAATTCTTTACGCTGTGTACCATATCCGACAACCACAACCTCGTCAAGAGATGTCCTGTCCTCATCCAGACGGACATTGAGCACAGTACGCCCCTGAACAGAAACGCGCTGGTCTTTATATCCGAGCAACGAGAAATCAAGAAGTGAATTATAATCCGGAACTTGAATAGAATAATGTCCGTCCTGGTCAGTAATGGAATTGTTTCCACCTCCAACAACGGTAACTACAACACCGACCTCAGGTCCGTCTGTTCCGAAAACCGTTCCCGAAACTGTCATCGACTGGCCAAAGGCCTCAGACGGAGATGCCAGAACGAAACAGAGTATTGCTGCAAAAGCGAGTAAAAGCCTTTGAAAGCCACCAAGTTTCATAAAAAAAAGACATTAAAAAGTTATTTGACTATTAATGAGTATAAAAAACATCTACACCATTTCGGGGGCAAAGTTAAATAATTATATTTATTTCACAACCCTTATTTAAGTAAATATTCATATATTTGCAGTAGTTAATTTTAAAATAATTTAATAATGAAGCTTAGAAATATCCTTTTTGGCGTTTTTACAGTCGCGTTAACATTCTCGGGATGTACCAAAAATTCCAACCCTACTCCTGATAATCCAGGAAAAGAAGATGTAGTTCCCCCTATCGAAAATGAAACGGGCGACTATCCTAAAGGCGTGAGTGTCGTGGAGTTCAGCGATAATCTCGGCGGCGGAAAGAAATGCCTCGGATTTATAGCCACCATCGATTTTAGCAAAAATGAGAAGCTGAAGTTCACGTCATATTACACTCTTCCGAAGAAAACCCTTACCTCTATATATAAAGAATACGGAAATAAAACCGACAAAGCCTGCCTCGTAATAAACGCAGGCTACTTTTCAGGAACGACCTCAATAGGTCTTTGCATCAGCAACGGCATAGTAAAGACTCCCGGACTGAGGTCAATGAACTGGCCGAACGATCAAAATTACAAACAGACAGTCTACCCTGTACGCTCTACGCTCGGACAGATGGAGGACGGCAAATTCGAGATCAAATGGATATACCATCCAGATCCGAAATTCAGAAAATTCTATGCCTACCCTTCCGCTCTCGGCAACGATGAGAAGACACAGACCTTCATGACTACACCACCTACCGCAAACGACGAAGGAGCTGAGCTTTGGAGTCCTGTCAATGCCATAGCGGCAGGTCCAAGACTCGTGGAGAATGGCAAGAACGTAGCCGAAATCAATTACTGGAAAGAGGTCCTCGACAGCGGCGGAACAGCAGGAATGTCCAGACAGCCGAGAACTGCTGCCGGAATAACAGCTGACAACCGCCTCATTCTGATCGTCTGCGACGGACGCAACATGAGAGGCAGCGCAGGATTCACACTCCCTGAACTCGCCGACAAACTCATCAGCTTGGGAGCAGTAAATGCGTTGAACTTCGACGGCGGCGGTTCTTCCGAAATGGTAGGAAAAGACGGATCAGTCCTCAATCGGCCAAGCGATAGCGGCGCATCCGGAGACATCAATGAAAGAAAGATACTTACTTCTATCGTAATCAGCGAGACCAAGTAGTCTTTCACATCCACATAAGTAAAACAAAAAACGGGGCAGTGACCCCGTTTTTTTGTTTATAGTATGTTTTGATACTTTTTCAGGAGTTCCGCAGACATCGCCTTGGCATCTACCGGAGTACGCTCAGCAGGAAGAACCGAATCAGGCCAACTGCGCTCAAAGTCATAAATCTTAACATCGAACGCCTTCTGATCGAACGCTTTCCCTGTCTTCATGCAGTTCAGAACCTCATTGAAGAACAATTCCCAACGCGCACGATAATAAGAAGAAATGAAGCCCGAGAGAGAACGGCTTGCATAATCGGTAAGATGAGAGCTGTCTCCCCAGACACTGATCAAGACCTTCGCATTGTGCTCATAGTAGTCCGCCAAAGCCCTATTGTCACCGGCCAGCTTACGTGCAGGCTCAAGCCATGAAGAAAGACGGAATTCACGATGACAAGCCATCAAACTGTCCATATCATCCAGAAGACCGAGGAGTTCGGCAGCTTTCTTCTCCGCAAGAGCGTAATTACCAGCCTTGTACGCCTTTGTAAACTCATCACGCAAATCCAGGAAAAGATCACCCAGCGCCTGACGACCTACATTAACCAAATCATATAAGTAACTGTCCTCATTAGAGTTTACCTGCATAAACTTCTCCCAGACACCCATAATGTCAGCCACAGACCAGCTTCTTCCAGGACGTGTAGTCCACATCCAATTACCTTCGAGACAAGGATGAGCACTTGTAAGGGTAGCCTGTCCGGTAATAGAATAATCGAGATAAATCTTGTCTACCAGATCTTTATAAGCGACTCTCGCCGTATTATCCACAGCACCGACACGTCTGTCAGCAAGCCTGCTGATCCACTCCTGGTCAGAAAGTCCTGTCTTCCAAGCCCTTCCAAGCACATACTCATACATAAACTGATTCACACCGAATCCCTCAAGTGTAGAACCTATACCATACACATTAGGCTGTCCGTTGGAGAAAGTCTCTGTAATCCTTTCACTTACAGTACGGAAATTACCTGAAATCATAGTATTGCCGCCGAAGTTTCCGAGATAGCACCAAATATAAGGCTGTCCGTAGAAACTCTCTGTCTGTTTCCAAATCTGGATAAATTCGCAATAATAGTCAAGCAAAATCATACGTCCCTGAGGCACTGCAGTAAGATAAGCGCGGATATTCTCATCTGTCCAATGCGTAGGGTCCGCGTAGAAAAGCCATCCCATCTGCAGCCACACCGCATCAGGATCTGCAGAAGTCATTGACCCGAAAATACTGCGAGACATTTCAGCGAGAGTCTCGGGGTCCCAGCTCGGAGAATCGATCTCATTGAACGGATCCACCCCATATATGTGGTCAGTCCCGAACATCGCGGTCTGCTCTTCGAGGAACTCCTTCTGAATCTGAGCGAAAAGCGGATCCATAGGAGAAAGGAAGGTACACCTGTATTCATCGGCGAAACCACCCCAGTAACTTACGCGAGACAATTTCGCATCAGGATGACTCTCAGCAAGTTCTGCAGGCACATGGCCGGCAAATGCAGGTAGGATAGGAGTCATGCCTAGAGAACGTTCACGTTGAAGAATCTTCTTCTGAAGCTCAGCCTGAGAATCGATCCATTCCTGAGGAAGAGGTCCTTCCCACTTGTCGATATTGGACATACGGTGCCAAGGAAGATGTGCCGGACCGGTGAAATAAGAACGGATCTGCTCGTCACTCATACCATGAGCACGCCATACCTTCTGCCACACCGCTTCCTGACCGGTAATCGCGAGAGGCATCGTCACGCCGTTAAGCGCCATCCAGTCGATAAATCGCTCCCACTCGCGCCAGCCCCACCAAGGCATCGTGTACCCGAAAGTGCAATAATTCAGAAAGAATCTGTTTCTGGTCAATGATTCTACACGTACCGGGGTATCTATCACCGGAAGCACAGAAGGCATCTCCATAGGATCATCAGCATTCCATGACACAGTAGTATGACACCAGTCATTGAGATAGCTGTTAAGTCCGACAGCTACAGAATTGCTGCAGTCTCCACGGATCACCACCTTCTTGCCGACAGACTCCAGCTCATAATACTGGACAGTATCGGCAACGACATTAAATACAAAGTTCTTCTCGTACTGAGGAATCAGGCGTTTTGCGAGCGCACGCACCGCTGCATCATCCGCATTCGTTCCACACGAAGTAACCAAAAACACAAGGGCAAGCAACAAGCCCCCAAGAGTAATCTTTCGATGTAGTAGCATAAATAATGTAATTTTTCGCTTTTGTTAAATTCAACCGCGAAAATAATAAAAAATTTTAGTTATTCCCGCCTAATTAGAAAATCATATTTATTATCTTTGTGGTTTGTAACAAGTATAAATTCATTAGACGAACGAAGTATGAAGGCTAAACTATCAGTCCTACTTGCAGCCATATGTCTGCTAACATTCGTATCCTGCAACGACACGACAGTCAAATCGCCGGACGGGAAAATATCTTTCGAACTTAAAGTAGATAAAAACGGAGTCCCACAATATTCCGTTAACCGCGAAGGAAAGACAATTATAGAAAACTCGAAGTTAGGGTTTATCCTGGCAGATAATGAAAGTCTGGCAAACGGCTTCAAAATCAAGGATATAAAGCGCGCATCTACAGATACGACCTGGGAGCAAGTCTGGGGAGAGTCACGCTATGTCCGTGACAACCACAACGAAATGCTTGTCAGTATGGACAACGGCAAAAGACTTCTCGACCTGAGAGTCCGTATATTCAATGACGGCTTCGGATTCAGATACGAATTTCCGGAACAGGACATTGACACACTCGTAATCATGGACGAACTTACAGAGTTTTCATTCGCGCAGGAGCATCAGGCATGGTGGATCAGCCGCAGGGATCCGTATTATGAGGGTTATGGAAACAAGACATCTTTCTCGCAGATAGACACTGCTTACACTCCATTCACAATCGAAGGCGCAGACGGAAAATACTACGCCATCCACGAAGCCGCACTTCTCGACTATGCCAAGATGAATCTTATCCCACGGAACAGCAAGTGTTTGAAAGCTGAGCTTACTTCTTGGAAGAATGGTGTCAAGGTCTATGCAAAAGCACCTTTTCATACTCCGTGGAGAACAGTCACAATGACCGACACTCCGGGAGGACTTCAGGAGTCCAAGATTATGCTCAACCTCAACGAACCGAACAAAATCGAAGATACAAGCTGGATACGTCCATCCAAATATATAGGTATATGGTGGGTTCTGCACAAGGACCTCTATACATGGTACTATGGACCTAGGCACGGAGCTAATACGAAACTCACTAAAGAATATATCGACTTCGCCGCAGAAAACGGCATCGGAGGCGTTCTGGTAGAAGGATGGAATCTCGGATGGGACGGCAACTGGATGAAAAACAGCACAGGATTCGACTTCGTAAAAGCATATCCCGACTACAACTTCGACGAAGTAATGCGATATGCAGCATCGAAAGGTGTCCAGATGATTATCCATAATGAGACCGCTGCCAACACCGAGCACTACTTTTCGCAGATAGACGAAGCCTATGCACTCTATCAGAAATATGGAATGCACTACGTCAAGACCGGAAATGTAAACTTGCTTATCGACGGCAAGGAAGAGCATGATGGCCAATATGGCGTAAACAGACTGCACGCGATAGTCGAGAAAGCGGCAGAATATCAGATATGCATCGACGAACATGAGCCGGTGGTTCCTACGGGCATAGGCAGGACTTGGCCGAATCTCATGACACATGAGGCGATTCGCGGACAGGAACATGACGCATGGGAGCAGGATGGCGGAAACAAGCCGGAACATTCTACCGTAATTCCTTTCATCCGCGGACTCGCAGGTCCTTCAGATTATACTTTCGGAACTTTTGATTTCTCAAATCCGAACTACACTTTCTGCCGCGTACAAACCACACTGGCCAAGCAGCTTGCTCAGTACGTCACCATCTACAGCCCGCTTCAGATGGCATCCGACGCTCCAGAAGCATATCGCGGCCACAAGGCATTCGACTTCATTAAAGACGTACCTGTAGACTGGGAAGAAAGTCACACACCACAGGCCGTAATCGGCGATTACATCGTCACAGTCCGTAAAGACAGAAACTCACAGGACTGGTACCTCGGCGCCGTAACCGACGAAGACTCAAGAACATTGGAAATTCCTCTGGATTTCTTATCTGAAGGAACGACATATACTGCTATGATTTACGCCGACGGACCAGATGCCGACTGGCAGAAGAATCCGACTTCATTCGAATATACGGAAAAGACAGTGACATCATCTGACACCCTCACTCTGAAGCTCGCTACAAGTGGAGGTTGCGCCATCAGATTCGCAGCAAAACTGGACAAATAATATCTTATAGCTTATGAACTCATTTTTAGACAACATCGAGGGCAAGGGAGCTATTATGAAGCAGAAGATTCTCGGTCTTTGCATAAACGACGGAGATTTCAGCATCGCAGAATTCAGTAAAGAATTGAATGCCAGCATCCCCACTGTGACAAGACTCATCGGTGAACTGATCGAGGAGGGCTTTCTTGAGGATTTGGGAAAGACCGGCACATCTGGAGGCAGACGTCCAAGCATATTCGGACTGAATCAGGCGGCAGGATATTTTGTAGGAGCAGATGTGCGCAGACATCATGTAAGCATAGCCGTCACCAATTTTAAAGGCAAACTAATTGATTATAAAGAAGATATCCCATTAGTCCTGGAAGGAACCGAAGAGTCGTTCCTTAAGCTGACCAAACTTGTCAAGAAGACAATAGCAGCAATAGGAATCGCTCAGGAAAAGGTACTTGCATATGGCATTAATCTCACAGGACGCGTAAATCATGAGACAGGTTACAGCTTTTCTTATTTCATAGGTGAAGACAAGCCTCTTTCACAAGTACTTGAAAACGAACTCAATGCCCCTGTTTTCATTGAAAACGATACGAGAGCCATGACATATGGCGAGTATATCTGCGGTGAAGCCAACAATGAGAAAAACATGCTCTTCATCAACCTCAGTTGGGGGCTTGGAATGGGTATGATTCTCGACGGCAAACTATCCTACGGCAAATCCGGCTTCTCTGGAGAGATTGGACATTTCCCGATGCTCAACAACGGGATAATTTGCCAATGCGGAAAAATCGGATGCCTCGAAACCGGCGCATCAGGCTCTGCACTACACAGAATCTTCGTGGAAAAAATAAAGGAAGGCAAGGTTTCTTCCCTATCTTCCAAGTATGGCAAGCCTGAAGACATCGGCATTGACGACATCATTGAGGCATTGATGGACGAGGACACGCTCGCGATCGAATGCGTCGAAGAAATCGGCTCTGTTCTCGGGCAGGCAATTGCAGGACTGATCAATATCTTCAACCCGGAACTTGTAGTAATCGGCGGAAGGCTCGCTATCGCAAAAGACTACCTGATGCTCCCTCTCAAGAGCGCCATCAACCGCCACTCACTCAACATAGTAAGCAAGGATACCGCCCTAAAATTCTCCAAACTCGGAAAAAAAGGCGGCCCTATCGGAGCATGTATGCTTTCACGCAGCCAGCTTCTCTGTCTTTTATAAAGTGCAAGCTCAGCAAGCCTTACAGCTCGCAAAACTTTAATAAACAACAGTCCCCGCCGAAAAGCGGGGATATTTTTATTCACTTATTTCACGGCCGTGAAGGTCGATCTTAATCCGATGGAAAGGATCTTCCGTAGCATCTATTTTCACAGCCCTGTCGATAATCGATTTGTCCTCCGGAGCGAACCAAGTCTGATTAGCCCAGTCGATATGACGAGGCTCGCCATGAACAAGACCTGTCGCCCCGATCCGCTGAATCGCCTCGAAATTCTTATCCTCAGGTTTAAGGTCAATGTATGGCATTATGTAGCCTCCGGCAGAAAGTATAACATCCTGAACATCACGGACAGGGACATCTCGAACCTCCACGCCACGCTGCACAGTCAGGGCAGCCAAGGCTCCTGCAGCCTGACCGATCTGAGTAACCACTGGCTGAAGTCTAGTGGTGCCATTCATGATATTGGTCACAGAGATGGACTTCTCCGCCACTATAAGATCATTGACCCCTTTAGGAATCAGACAGCCTAGAGGAACATTGAATGAAGGAATCCGCCTGAACTTCATCTTAGGGCCATTGTCATAGTCAGGATAAGCGTAGTGATGGTGGTCTATCGGATAATCCCCCACCGCGATACCTGTGCGATACAATGGTTCATCCTGTTCGAACGGCTTTTCAGCGTGATTCATAGTAAAAAGAACCTCGCCCTCGATTCTTCTGGATTCTCTATGATATGGAATGAACGGGAATCCGTCAGCGGTCGGGAACTCGTCGTCAGCGATTCCGAGATTCTTATATCCCAGTTCTGTCTGTATATAATATATGAAACATCTGGTAACATTCTTCGCTTTTTCATATACAGCAAGACGCTCTTCTGGCTTCATTTCCACCACGTTACCATAGAAATCATGACCATTTATAGGCCAGTTAAGCATGTATTTCTTACCCCCAGGAAGGCGTCCGTAGTCCAGCATCTCCTGAGGAGACCAGAGTTTTCTTCCGTATTTCGGATCCGTGTTGCGTGGACCTTTGCAGCAATTTATAAACTGGTTAATATCGTATCCCTCAGGACGTTCGATAGTCATATCAGCATCTGGGCCATAGTCTTTAAGAATCACCACGTAGGTCATATCCTGCACTATGTTGTGGGCTTTTTCAGGGGCGAGATCTTCACCTGTATCGTAACGGGAATCCATTCCGACATGATATTTGACTCCACATGCAGCGGCCACGTCACCAAGTTCAGTTCCGTCGATAAGTACTTTGGCATTGACAATAACCTTTTTGGAATCAGAATTTCTCAGCGTTACGGACCAGCCGGCAGGCGTTTTTTCGGCACTCTCAAACGAGTATCCGTGCTTTAGCACGAGACGAGATTCGGCAGCAGCCATCTTGTGGAAAATCTCATTGCCAACGTGAGGCTCGAAGAGGATATTGCTAACCCAGCCGCTCTTAAGAGCCTCATAGCCACCATAGTATGCAGCCAAGCTATCGCAGAATTCACCAAAGATTCCGGCACGCATGTTATAGTTTCCATCCACAGCACTTACGCCGGCAGCCGTGAGCATACCTCCAAGCCAAGGACTTTCCTCTGCTATCATCGTAGAAACTCCGCTGCGGGCAGCCTGTATACCGGCAGCCGTACCACTGGCACCGCCTCCCACGATAAGGACATCCGTATTTTCGATCTTTTCCGAATAAACATTTCCGAATCGGTCTGTAACACGAACTTCGCCAGTCTTCACGCCTTCAGTCTTAGTAGCTCTGAACATGTTCTGGGTAAGCGAAGCGTGCACCCAAGATCTCTTGAGCGATGAAGGATTCTTATACATTTCACAAGCATACGGATCCTTTCCTTCGAAACGCTTCATGTCGCAAACTTTCTTTCCGTCCTCGAAGTATTCCACTTTCCAGAGCGGATCATAATCCCAAATATTCACGACCACTTCGCCCGGATAGTAAGGAGAATCTACATAGACTTTCATCTGATAGTCCTCCGGCGTGTCGCATCCGATAAAGTGCCACTTGACATCGGTACCCTCGAAGTTATAGAGTTTGAAACCGGCAGGGCTGCCGTCGACGCAGACAGGTCCGCACCACCAGGCGCCACCGAGGGAGGTTACATTGTGCTCCATGAGTTTATCCGAGATAATCTCGTTGTTTCCAGTATGGATATGACCGGAAAGAATCAGTGCGTCATATGGTTCCAAGATGTCATAAACAGCTTTCCTGTTGCACAATACCTTAGAGATATTATTATAGTTGAAGTTACTGCCTGTCCTGTCCCATTCGCGGAGAGTCGTAGGTATATGCATCGAGACGGCCACTTTCATATCTTTTCCTACATAAGAGAGGTCGCGTTCCATCCAACTCAACTGTCTTTCAGGAAGATAGCCGATGTAGAACCAGTCTTTTCCTACGAAGAAATTATCGTCCAAGACTATATAGTGAACCTTTCCTACGTTGAACGAGTAGTATGAGGGGCCGTACATTTTTTCGTAATCTCGCATCGATCCTTCAAAAGAACGTCCATAATTAGTCATGTCGTGGTTTCCCATGACAGTACGGAATGCCACACCGGTGCTGTCCATGATATTGTTAAATTCAGGATACAGCGCATGATTCCAGCCGACAATATCACCAAGGCACAGGCCGAAAGTGTAGACATCCGAAACCTTGTCATAGCAGTTCCTCACCGCCGAAGCATTATGCCTAAGGCCATTAAATTCATCAGCCTCAGCTATTTGCGGATCCGCTATCACGATAACATTATGATGAGTGTCATCCTTAAGGTTCCGGTTCAATGTAAAATCATAGGATTTTTTTCCATCCTCGATATTCTGCCAATAGCAGTCCTCGCCGCCTCTTCTCGAAGAAATATAACCCGAAGGTGTAGAGATGAAAACTATCCGACTTTCATCATTCTGCTCGAAATGGTAATTACCCTTAGCATCCGTCTGCACCACCGATACACCATCGGAGACTGCGACTCCAGCTACCCCTCGTCCCTCGCACTGGACACGGCCCTTCACCGTTCTTCCATACATAGGGCACAGCATCACCAGCGACAAAACCGCCAACAATATTCTTTTCATATTATTAAAATTTTTTATTTAAAATCCCCTATAAAGGTACAAATATTTAATAATATGCCGAAATTTTTATTTAGCTCATGCGCCCTTCATTGACACCATTGTCAATCAATTCTTTTACTTCATCGATGAATGCCTCAGCCTTGGGAAAAAGTTCATCAACCATTTCCTGGTCACAATACACAAAAGCATCATAGTCACTGCTATGTCTTTTCTCAAAAAGTGTTGCAAATATTTTGCTTGCTGATATTGACAGCATACCCTTTGAAGTAAAATGCATTCCGAGCATTGTTTTTACTCCACTATGGGTTTGGGCTGCAATGTTATATTTCAAAAGTAGGGCCACAGCCATGTAATAGCAGGCATAGTACAACCTGTTAATAGATGCATTATAGAACCCACCTTGCATCATAAGCTTTGCCTCCTCAAGACTTCCATAAGCCATTTCTATCCGATAAGCTATCAATGAATCCCTACTCTCCTGGTCAAGACTTTCTTTCATAATATCACCCCCTCATTTACAACATTTACATAAAATGGAGTCTTGAATGGCCTGTTTTCCCATGATTATCTTGGAATTATGTAAGGGTTAATGGATACACCTGTCTTGATCTCCAGTTCATACAAAGGCCATCTAACCTCATTCTCTTCATCATAAGTAGGTTTATCCTTATCAAGAAGAACCAACAGGTCAATATCACTGTCCTCCCTTGCATCACCTCTTGCTTCAGACCCATAAAGGTAAGACATTGACATTAACATTGACAAACGCCCCGATGTCATATGAGACCGGCACGTGGCCACTCAGCATCCGCAGCGGAAGGGTCTATACGAAGGCGACAGTCGCAATTGAGCTCTGACAGGGCGGCGGAAGAGTTTCTTTTACAAAACACCAATGTGAGCGTTTGCGGGACGCGGCCACGGGGTGTTTTGTAACTCGCTGATAATCAGATACCATTTTAGATATAGCGTGGAAATGCAGGCTTTTTTTGGTCGCGTTTCCACGCTGTATTTTATAACTCATTGAGAATCAGCACCTCCAAAAATCAAACGTGGCTGCGGCCCGCCGGCCCGCCGCGGTAGCGGTGGCGGTGGCGGTGGGAAGGATAGCCCCAACGGGGCGTACCGCTCCGAAGGCCCCTGTCGGCCAGCCATGTTTGGATGATGAATTATTTCCGTGACTGACCACGCCAATATGGCATTGAACAAAACAAAAAAAATGCCGAATGGTACTGCGGCAAATTACGATGTCACTCGACAAACGGAATCGCGATTGCAAGACAAGTCATCACGGAACCGCTGAGTTGTTTACGTCGTCGGGACAAGGTCTTTTGATTTTCGACCCTCTTGACAACCGCAATCCGACGTTACGTATTAATTATCAGAAAGTTAGCTGATTAAAAGAGAGCCAAGAGGTAGCAATGAAATGGGGTCTTGGCAGGAGCGCCTGGCTCTATGCTGGCATGTAATATGCTGGCAAACAATATATTATAGCGGTAAAGCCAAGGCAGACAAATGTCAAGAGGGTCGAAAATAATTGTGGCGTGGACATGCCGGACAGTGCCTCAGAGAATAAAGTCCGGTCAACACGTAACTCCGGAGACGCTTACGGCTATAGCATGTACAGAAAACTCCTGCCGAAATTCCTTGACATGATTGATATGTCACTTCTGGATAACGAGAGCAAAGAAGCGTATAAGCAGGGCCTCACGTCAAGGTTGGAAAGAACATCAAAAAAGTGCTGATTCGACAAAAAAGTGCTAAAACGACAATTTGAAAAGTGCTCAAACGACAGTTTCCATAAAACACTGTATTTTAATGGAAAAAGTTTTTGTGCGCCTAATGGCATTTATTATCTTTGGGTGAATACGAAGATAATAAATTCAAGTTTATATGCGCAGAAAAATCACTTTTCTTACCCTGTTTCTGTGGCTGATGACGGTAACTTTTCCTGTCATTGCGCAGCAGAAAGCAGACACGACCTACTCCTTCCGGTTCGTTCCGCAGAAGGACATGTTCTACGTGCCTTGGAATGGCAATGACACGGAACTTTCCCGCCTGTTGGAATGTATCGAAAACAACAAAGCAACAATTCTTGACGGCAAACTGCCGTTATTGGTTGACGGTTACTGCAATTCGCTTGACAGTGAAGCCGAGAACCTTGCCACGGCGAAGATTCGTGCCAACCGTGTGAAATCAGAACTGATTACACGCGCGGAAATAAAAGAGGAGAATTTCATTACCCGCAACCATGCGACTGAGGGTGATTTTGTTACCGTGCGCCTGACGGTACAGGTAAAGGAAACAGCCGTGACGGATGCGGAAGCGGAAGCACGACGCAAGGCGGAAGCCGAACGACTGGCAGCCGAGAAGCGTGCCGAGCAGGAACGGCTTGCCGAAGAGCAGCGCAAGGCGGAAGAAGCCCGACTCGCCGCTGAAAAGGCAGAAGCCGAGAAAGCCGCTCAACAAAATACACTTGCCGACACGCCGCCGGAAACCAAAATCACAACGGATTATCATCTCTCCCTGCATGCCAACCTGCCGCGCTGGGCTACCCTGACACCAGATCTTGGCGTGGAATGGCGCATCTGCCAGTCGTGGGGCATTGCCGTAGACGGCTCGTGGACTTCTTGGAGTTGGAATGACAAACACCGCCGCTATGCACTCTGGGAAGTGGCTCCGGAAGTGCGTTACTATATGGGTGAGAAGAAAGCCTGGTATCTGGGCGCAATGTTCAAGACCGGACAGTTCAACTACAAGTTCTCCGAAGCAGGCAAGCAGGGCGACCTGATGGGTGGCGGCATCACCGCCGGCTATCAGCTGCGGCTGAACAAGGCACTGGCTCTTGATTTCAACCTCGGTTTGGGCTACCTGAATGCCGATTTCGAAAAATATGAAGTCATCGACGGTGTACGTGTACGCCGCGGCAACGAAACAAAAGATTGGTATGGTCCCATCAATGCCGGTGTGACATTGGTATGGAAGTTATTCTAACACGGAGGTATAGAATATGAAAGCAAGACAATATATAAATATGATGGGAATGGCAGCCGCCGTGCTGCTCTCTTCCTGCGTGAAGGACAC
>ENA-UERK01000559-UERK01000559.1-human-gut-metagenome-genome-assembly--contig:-NODE-559-length-31210-cov-13.612758_pt1 | contig 31210 bp, 27 predicted proteins | sample MGYA00242957_ERZ507957 | MGnify/ENA primary metagenome ERZ507957 (study PRJEB26167, sample SAMN06115538) | human gut metagenome | host: Homo sapiens | place: China:Heilongjiang | collected 2015-11-06...
GGCAGCTGCAACCTCTCGGGTGCGGAGAATAAAATTATACAAATGTATAACTTCGGCGAAGCGGCGGAAAACATCGCGAGATACGCGATAGATTTCGTCTGCGAGACGATACTCGGTATGAGCAGATACGCAAGAGAAGCACACCGGAGCCTGCCGATACTTTACGCAGGCGGCGTGATGCGCGACAATATAATAAGAGACAGGCTTACAGGCGAGATGGAGAATATTTATTTCGCCGAAAACGAGCTTTCCTCCGACAATGCCGTCGGCACGGCATATCTCGGGCTGGAAGCGCTGAAGGAGGGAAGATAATGGCGGAAGAGCGACAGGTCTTTACCGTTACGGCACTGAATGAATATATAAAAATGAAGCTTGAAACGGACGAAGCGCTGATGCGTGTTTTCATCCGCGGCGAGATATCGAATTTTACCAATCATAAATCGGGGCATTTCTATTTCACCGTCAAGGATGAGACGAGCCGCATCGCCGCCGTAATGTTTCGTTCGAGTGCCTCAAAGCTCGCTTTCATTCCCGAAAACGGTATGAAGGTGATAGTCGGCGGCAGAGTCAGCGCATATGTTCGCGACGGTCAGTATCAGATTTATGCCGATACACTTGAGCCGGACGGCGTGGGTGCGCTCTATATCGCATATGAGCAGCTCAAAGCCAAGCTCGGCGCAGAAGGGCTTTTCGATGAAGCAAAAAAGAAGCCACTGCCGCGGTATCCGATGCGCATAGGCGTCATCACCTCGCCGACGGGCGCGGCGATACGCGATATCATAAATATACTCGGCAGGCGCTTTCCGATAGCGGAGGTCGTGCTTTATCCGTCGCTTGTGCAGGGAGAGAGCGCCGCACCTCAGCTGATAGAAGGACTGCGGTATTTCAATGAAAAGAAGAATGTGAATGTCATCATCATCGGGCGCGGCGGCGGCTCACTCGAGGATTTGTGGGCTTTCAACAGCGAGGCGCTTGTGCGCGAGGTCGCGGCATCGGAGCTGCCCGTCATCTCGGCGGTCGGGCATGAGATAGACTTCACGCTCTGCGATTTTGCCGCCGACAGGCGCGCGCCGACACCTTCCGCCGCGGCTGAACTGGCTGTGCCGGAGAGATATGAACTGAAGCGCAAGCTCGGCAATGTCACGGCACGGCTCGAGCTGCTCGAGGGCAAGAAGCTGGAGCTTCTGCGCAGTACGCTCGAGCGCATGAAAAAGAGTCGGGCTCTCACCGATCCGCGCAATTTCATAGACGACAAAAGAATGGCTCTCGGCATTGCCGAGGATAAATTATACAATCGTATAATATTTCTTCTGGAGCGCAAAAAGTCAGCTCTGGCAGGCAAAACGGCAAAGCTGGACGCGATGAATCCGCTCTCCGTGCTCTCGCGCGGATATGGTGCTGCTTTCGCTTCCGACGGTACGGTGATAAGAAGTGCCGCGCAGGTGGAAAAGGGAAGCGATATATCGCTGATGCTCTCGGACGGCACCGTCAGAGCGACGGTATGCGACATAGTGATGAACGAAAAGGAGAAGATATAAATATGGAAAACACGGAAAAGAAAATGACATTCGAAACGGCGCTCGCAAGGCTCGAGGAGATTGTGCGCGCAATGGAAAGCGGAAGTGCAAAGCTCGATGAGTCGCTCGCTCTTTTTGAGGAGGGCGTGGGGCTTGTCAAATTCTGTACGGGCGAGCTTGACAATGCCGAGCAGAGAGTAAAGATCCTTCAGGCGGGCGAAGAAGGAAGCCTCGTCGAGAAGGATTTTGCAAAACCCGAATAAGGAATGAAAATACGGAGGATATACTATGGAAAAATGCAGGGAAGCTGATATAAAAAAATTACTTTCGGAAAATGCCGCGGCTGTCGAAACCGAGCTTGAAAAATACCTGAAAACGCCCGATGCGGCGCTCGAAACGCTCTATTCATCCATGCGCTACAGCGCGCTCGGCGGAGGAAAGCGCATACGCGCCTTTCTCGTAATGCAGTTTTGCAGGCTTTTCGGCGGAATGGACGCCTCGGCTATGCCTTTTGCCTGCGCTATAGAGTGCGTTCATGCGTCATCGCTTGTGCATGACGATATGCCCTGCATGGATAATGACGATTACAGGCGCGGCAAGCTGACAAACCATAAGGTTTACGGCGAGGATATAGCGCTCCTCTGCGGCGACGCGCTGATAACAAAGGGCTATGAGCTTGCTTCGGAAAATGCCTTTGTGGAGCCGAAAGCCGCGCTCTCCGCGACAAATATGCTTCTTGTCTGCGCGGGTGCGCTCGGCATGATGGGCGGGCAGGAGATAGACCTGCTCGGCGAGAAAAAAGCACCCGATTTCAAGCTTCTCCTGAAAATGCACGATAAGAAAACAGGTGCGCTGATGAGAGCATCTGCGCTTCTCGGCTGTCATGCGGCGGGACTGTATATCTCCTCAGACAAGCGGCTCCATGATGCGGCAAAATATGCCACGGGCATAGGACTTGCTTTCCAGATAATAGACGATATCCTCGATGTTGAGGGCGATGCGGCACTTCTCGGAAAAGCTACGCATGCCGACGCCAAGGAGGGCAAAACGACATTCCTCTCGTTCATGGATGTAGCAAAGGCACGCGAATATGCAAAGCGCGAAACAGAGGCGGCAATAGCGGCTATCTCGGGCTATTCCGGAAGCGAAGTACTCTGCGAGCTGGCAAGCTACCTGCTTGAGAGGAAATATTGAGCGATAGCTTTTGCAGGCGGTTGACAAACAGATAATGTTAGTGTATAATAACAAATCAATACATAACCAAAGAGATGACAATTGTATTAAGAAAGGGAAACATATGCAAAGAATATATGTAAAAGATATCCGTGATAATCTCGAAAAAAGCATTTTGGTTCAGGGCTTTGTCGAAAATTTCCGTGACGGCAAGGCGATGTGCTTTATAGTTCTGAAGGATATTACCGGTAAGGTGCAGATAACCATAGAAAAAGAGGGACACGAGGAGCTTCTGCCGGCACTCGGTCAGATTACCCCCGATTCCGTAATATCGGTAATCGGTGTGGCGCATGAAAGCGAATATGTAAAAATGGGCGGAATTGAAATAATCCCAACCGAAATCAAGGTTGAGTCTGTAGCTGCCGCTCTTCCCATACAGCGCGAAGATATTCCCGCTACCAAAAAGAAAGCTGCCGTAGCCCGTTCCGGAATTGATGACCGCATGGATTATCGCTGGATAGATTTGCGTACAGATCGCAACCAGCTGATTTTTAAGGCGCAGACAATTTTTACCAAAGCCATGCGCGATTTCCTGTATGAACGCGGATTTCTGGAGATACATACGCCAAAGCTTATCGGTGCGGCGAGCGAGAGCGGCTCGGAGGTTTTCGAGGTCAAGTATTTTGACCGCAACGCTTATCTTGCTCAGAGTCCTCAGTTTTATAAGCAGATGGCAATGGCAAGCGGTTTTGACAGAATTTTTGAGGTCGGTCCCGTATTCCGCGCAGAGAAATCTTATACCAATAAGCATACCACCGAGTTCACCGGCTTCGACTTGGAATTCAGCTATATCACCTCCTTCCGCGATGTTATGAAAATGGAGGAGGAGCTTCTTACTTACGCTTTGGCAAAGATAAAGGACGAACTCGGAGACCGGATAAAAGAAACATTCGGCATAGAGGTAGTGGTTCCCACCACGCCGTTTCCCGTTATTACTCTGGCTGAATTATATGACAATCTGGAAAAGGATTTCGGTTATACGGTTCCTGATTCCGAAAAGGGTGATCTGACTACCGATGCCGAAAGGCTCAGCTATGAGTGGGTAAAGCGCAAATATAATCATGAATTTCTCTTTATCACCGACTATTCTGCTGAAAAACGCGCATTTTACCATATGCGTGATGAGCATGGCGTTCCCGAGGGCTATGACCTTATCTGGCGTGGAGTTGAGATTACTACCGGTGCACAAAGAGAACACAGATACGATGTTCTGAAAGCACAGGCAGAAGAAAAAGGATTGGCGGAGGATGTAAAATTCTATCTTGAATTTTTCAAGTACGGTTGTCCTCCTCACGGCGGATTCGGTTTGGGCGTAGACCGCCTTACCATGCTCCTTACGGGTCTGCATATCAACGAAGCGATGTTTCTTTTCCGCAGTCCCAAGCGTCTGACTCCGTAAATTTTATCAGCCCGCTATTATTATGTTGAGAGACGAGCAGACTTATGAAATTTTGCGTAAAAGTTGAAACTGATATAAAGACAGGCAAAACCGATTATAGATTCGGAGGGAAAAATGAAGCAACATTATGGTCACGACTATGCGGATATAAAAGGATTTTCAAAATACGGTGCGGCATTGGATATATACACGGTAAGGAAATAAATTCAGCATCGGTGGGGAAATTCCCGCCGATGCTGTTTCACATGCAGTCGGAAAATTATATGGATGCGGGCTGAAAAGTTTAAGTTTTTTCTGCTTTTCAGCATTGAAATTCGGATATTCGACAGAGACAAAAAATCCGAACGCCTCTCCTATTCGGAAAGTGTTCGGATTATTCGTATGTGGTCGGAGTGAGAGGATTTGAACCTCCGCGCTGCGCGCCCTCCACCGTCGCTAAGCCTTTTCGCGCGTGTGGGCAAGCCGCACTTCCAAAAAGGCAAGCTCCCGGCGGTTTCGGCTTCGCGAAAACGCCATGCCGATGGCGTTTTCTCTCGCCTACCCTTGGTCCCGAGGTTCGGGACGCCCGAGACCGGAGGCGACAGCTCTATTCATGCATAAAAAAAGACGGCAAAAAGCCGTCATTTTTATGGTCGGAGTGAGAGGATTTGAACCTCCGCGCTGCGCGCCCTCCACCGTCACTAAGCCTTTTCGCGCGTGTGGGCAAGCCGCACTTCCAAAAAGGCAAGCTCCCGGCGGTTTCGGCTTCGCGAAAACGCCATGCCGATGGCGTTTTCTCTCGCCTACCCTTGGTCCCGAGGTTCGGGACGCCCGAGACCGGAGGCGACAGCTCTATTCATGCATAAAAAAAGACGGCAAAAAGCCGTCATTTTTATGGTCGGAGTGAGAGGATTTGAACCTCCGGCCTCTTGGTCCCGAACCAAGCACTCTACCAAACTGAGCCACACCCCGAAACGCATTTCTTTCAAATGCGGTATATATTATACTATAAACCGTTGCAAATGTCAATAGTAAAAATCAAATTTTATTGGGCTTGTGAAGCTATATAATAAGTTTGACGGTTTCGGCGGTTTACATATGAAATCATTCTGCAGATATAATGACTTTACAGTAAATAAGTCCGGTAAACACCGGACTTATTTTATCTTTTTGCTTTTAATAGAGCTATCAGCCTATAGTATAAACAAACTTATACACTCCGCCGTCCTTGAGTTGGAGAGAGCTTGCGCCGACCTCGCTCATTTTGTCGCCGTCATAGAGTGCCCACCATGATTTATTTGCGGCAAAATCCGCTTTCAGACCGTCTACAGTGTCTATCATCAGACCCCATTCGCTGTCAGAGCCGGAAACGAGCTTCTCATCAAGAAGCGCATCTGCGAGATTTTCGCGGTCTGTCTTGATATTGAATGTTTTCTCTTCTGCCTTATCGTTTACCACTATAACCGTAATGGAATACTTCTTCTCAACCTCTTTTTCACCGCACGCCACGAAAAGGCATGAGAGCGCAATCATCATAACAGCGAGCAGAAGCGCCGATATTTTTCTGAAATTTTTCATTTTTGTCTTTCTCCTTTTTTTGCCCATAGGCTTTCATTATATTTATTTTACCATATACGTCTGCTTCGGTCAATAAAAATAATCCGCTCTTTTTGGTAATAATCAACCATTTTCACATATTATATTTTTTTTGCAAAAATGCTTTACTTTTTCCTTTTTTTGTACTATAATTTAGTACATAAACATTTATTTCAGAAAGGCAAGTAAATATGAGGCAATATCTTCTTCCCGAGAAAGGCAATTTTTATAAAGCGAATATGCATATGCATACAACGGTATCCGACGGCTGCTGGACACCCGAGCAGGCGAAGGAGGAATATAAGAAGCGCGGCTATTCCATAATGGCATATACCGATCATGAGGTTATGATACCGCATGATGAGCTCAACGATGAAAACTTTCTCACTATCCTTTCCACGGAAATAGCCGTAAATGCGCCTTGGAGTGAAAAAGGCTTTTGGTATGTTCCTACATATCATATAAATATATATGCAAAAGACCCGCATGAAACAGTAAATCCGCTTTTCACCGAGGAAAAGGTTTTCCCGAAGTCACGCGAGCTTGTGACAGACGAGATGAGAAAGGTTCACTATGAGCGTCACTACAGCGTAGAGGCGATAAACGAGATGATAGCCACGGCAAATAAGGCGGGCTTCCTCGTTTCCTACAACCATCCCTTCTGGTCGATTCAGAATTATGAAGATTACATCGGTCTTGAGGGTGTATGGGGAGTGGAGCTGGCAAACTATGGCTGCTTCCGCTTGGGATATCAGCTTGATAACAGCATGCAGCCGATAGACGACCTGCTGAAAAAAGATAAGCGGGTATTCCCGCTTGCGACCGACGATGCGCACAATCCGCCCGATTGCTTCGGCGGTTTCGTCGTAGTCAAGGCAGACAAGCTCGAATATCATACGGTTATGGGGGCTCTTGAACGCGGCGATTTCTATGCCTCGCTCGGTCCGTCCATAGACGAGCTCTATATTGAGGACGGCATCGTTCACCTTTCCTGCTCGGAGGCGAGACTTGTTTCGCTTACCACGGAGTGCCGCTTTGCTTCCGTTCGGGGAGATAATTTCGATAAGACCGTCACAAGCGCCGCTTTCGATATCAATAAATATCTCGAGCTCAGCCGAGATGCCACGAAAAAAGGACTCCCCTTCAAGCCCTATTTCCGCATAACCGTTCAGGATAAAGAGGGAAGAACCGCTCATACGAGAGCTTATTTCGTAGATGAGCTGAAGGCTGACTGATTCAGGTTACAATTCAGAGAAGACAAAAAGGACTGCACCGCAAAAGTCAGCCCTTTTTGCAATTGATAAAGGAGGTGCGATATTGAAATCAGCAAGGAAGCTGATAGCTCCCATAATATGTATTGCTTTTATCGGTGTCGCTCTTCTGTCCAATGCCGCGAAAGTCGGCGGCTTTATACCGAAGGTTTTCAAAGCACTCGCACCTGTTTTTGCGGGCTTTTGCATTGCCTTCGTGGCAAATCTTGTCCTCGGCAGGTTTGAGAAGCTGTGGGACAGGATTTTCAAAAAGAAAAGAACATCATGCCGAGTCAGGCGCGGGATATGTCTTGTCCTCGGCGAGATAATCATTCTGGGGTCGTTTTCACTCATATTTTTCGTTGTTATTCCTCATCTCGCGGGAGCGATATCCTCGTTTGTGGCAAACCTTTCCGTCTATGCGGAAAATCTGCGGCATTACTGGGAGAAAATAAGCGAATTTCTCATGCACTTTTCGATAGCGCTGCCGGAAATACCGCAGGAGCAGGACAAAATAATCGAGTCTATAACGGGATTTCTTTCACAAAACGGTAATATGCTCGCGGATAAGGCTTTCGGTGTCATGATAAAAGCGGGCAACGCCATTGTCTCGGTAATCGTGGCGTTCACTATCTCGGTTTATGTGCTTCTGCGAAAGGAACAGCTCGGTGCACAGCTTCGAAAGCTGATACATGGCGTATTTTCAGAAAAAAACTACAGAAAAATCTATGACTTTTTCGCGCTTTGCAATGATTGCTTTTCAAACTTCGTGACAGGTCAGCTTGCCGAGGTTCTGATAAACGCTCTGCTTTGTCTTGTCGGCATGCTGATACTGCGCATGCCCTATGCGCTGATGATTTCCGTCCTCGTAGGCATAACGGTGCTGATACCGATTTTCGGTGCCTTCATCGGTTCGGGTGTCGGTGCACTTCTGATACTGCTTGTAGACCCGATAAAGGCGATATGGTTTGTGATATTTATCATCGCGATGCAGCAGGTGGACGGAAACATCATATATCCGAGAGTTGTCGGCAAATCCGTGGGACTGCCGAGCATGCTTGTTTTTGTGGCGGTGACCGTCGGCGGCAATGCCTTCGGAATACTCGGCATGCTTTTTGCCGTCCCTGTCTGCACTATAGTATATACCTTGCTCTGGCGTTTTATTGATTCCGGAGAAGCGAAAAAGAGCGGGGAAGCATCAGAGAGCGGAGAAGCATCGAAAAGCAGTGACGCGTGTGAGCATCAAGCCGGAAATCATGAATAAAAAATGAAAACGGAGATAAAAATATGGAAGAAGTAAAGGCAGGCAGATACAGGCATTTCAAAGGGAATGAATACGAGGTGCTTTTCATAGCGAAGCACTCGGAAACGCTCGAGCCGATGGTGGTATACCGTGCGCTCTACGGTGAAGGCGGAGTGTGGGTTCGTCCTCTCTCCATGTGGAACGAAACGGTCACTCACGAGGGCAAAAAGCAAAAGAGATTTTCCTTTATAAGCTGATTTATCTGAAATATTATGATAATAATATATTCATAAAACATATTATGGAGATATATTTATGAAAAAAATAATGCTCGTATTCGGTACTCGTCCCGAGGCGATAAAAATGTGTCCGCTTGTGTGCGAGCTTCGGCGGAGACCGGATATTTCCGTCTGCGTATGCGTGACGGGACAACACAGGGAGATGCTCGATGAGGTACTCTGCGTTTTCGGAGTCAAGCCGGACTATGACCTTGCGCTCATGCGCGAGGGGCAGTCGCTCTTTGATATAACAACAGGCGTTATCTGCGGAATGAAAGATGTGCTCGCGGCGGAGAAGCCCGATGTCGTGCTTGTGCACGGAGATACGACAAGTGCCTTTGCGGCGGCGCTCTCGGCATACTATATGAAGATACCCGTCGGTCATGTCGAGGCGGGTCTGCGCACGCACAATCTCTATTCGCCATACCCCGAGGAATTCAATCGGAATGCTGTCGATATCATCGCGAAATATCGCTTCTGCCCGACGGAAAAAAGCAGTGAAAACCTTGCCGCAGAAGGAATTTCGGACGGTATATACATTACGGGAAATACCGTCATCGACGCACTGAAAACGACCGTGAAAAAAGATTTTTCACATCCGCTTCTTGAATGGGCAGGCGAAAAAAGGCTTGTACTGATAACGGCGCACAGGCGGGAAAGTATCGGTGAGCCGCTCGAAAAAATGCTTCGCGGGATACGCGAGGCGATAGAAGCACATCCGGATACGCGGGCGTTATATCCCGTTCATCCGAATCCGGCGGTTAGAAAAACGGCGGAGAAGGTTTTTGCCGGATGCGATGCGGTGCGCCTCTGCGAGCCGCTTTCGGTGGTGGATTTTCATAATATTCTTGCCCGCTGCCATCTTGTAATGACAGACAGCGGCGGCATTCAGGAGGAGGCGACGGCTCTCGGCAAGCCGACCCTCGTTATGCGCGGCACGACGGAGCGCCCGGAGGGGATAGACTCGGGTACACTGCGGCTCGTAGGTACGGATGAAAGGGCGGTCTCACGCGCTCTCTCGGCACTGCTTGACGATGCCGTAGAATACGACAAAATGGCGCACAGCGCCTGCCCCTACGGCGACGGAAATGCCTGCGTGAGAATAGCGGATATTCTCGAAAAATGAGTAAAAACAAGCAAAATCAGGTCGGGCAATATGCCCGACTTTTTTGCATAAAATGACCTGATAATTATATCAAAAGCTATATTGCAAATCAAAAAAGAAATCAATTCAAATCACTTCGCCGCGGTGCCTTCCGATGACGTGTGGCGAAGTTGTGAATTTGTTTTAAACATCGGCTAAATCACTTGACAAATCTTATATATTTGTATATAATAAGACTTAAAGACGGGCGGGCCGGACGCGCCTTTTCCCGACTTTGATAAAATGCAAGCGGCAAACTAAAAAAGCGGCTTTTTTGCATGGCGATGATTTCGGCAGGGGAAGCCGAAAAGCGGTATCGCTTTTTGAAAAGTAAGCGTCTTTGCCGAAAATATTTGCAAAATCGGAGGAAATATGAAAAAAAGGATTTTATCATTTGCACTCGTGCTGTTGTTCTGCTTCAGCATGATAGGCACGGTTGACCTGACAGGCGAACATTCGCATGTTCATGCCGATGCCACAGGCGGTTCATCTACCACTCTCGGAGTTGTGGATTACACTGACACATCAATCACAATACATACCGTTGACGAATCACAGGACTACTATGTTACCGTCACCGGACCGAATAATTACAGCGAAAGCACAAAGGTAAGTACGCCTAATGTCAACATAGGTGCAAGCCAGACGACATTCAAAGAAATGGAAGCAGGCGTCGACTACACCCTCACGCTTTATAAGGGCGAAGTAAATGTAAGAGCTATAACACAGAAGACAAAAACTTCCGCTCCCGCCGCTCCCGCTGCTCCTACCGTTGCAGGTTACGGCTCTACAAACATCACGCTCAATACAAGTGCTGATCATGAATACAGCCTTGACGGTGGAAACACATGGCAGAAGGGCAATGCAGTAAAGACTACCTTCTATTATGAAAATCAGGCTCTTGCCGGCAACAGAGTGAAAATCAAGGCAGGCACGGAATATACGATTTATGCCCGCGTCGCCGAGACGGAAACCTCCGAGCCGAGCGCAAACAGCCCTGCTCTTACCATCACGACTGTTCCTGTTCCGACGAGCATTGAATTTTCCAATATAGACAAAACCAGCTTCACGGTTAAGACTGTAGAAGGCGTTGAGTACAGCATCGACGGCGATACATACCAGCGCACAGGTACATTTACAGGCATCACAGCCGGCAGGGCATATACATTGTATGCGCGCTATGCCGCAGTTCCCGCGAATAACAGCGCGGCAGGCGATGTACACAAGCAGACGGTAATACTTCCCGTTGTAAGCGCGGCTACTTCTGTAAAGGACGGTAATATTCTTCTTACCTTCAACTTCAATGCCGGAACATTTACGCTGAGCAATATCAAATACAGAATCGAAGTCAAATATACATTCGGCGTTCCTCAGACAGTTGTTCTCAAGAGCACGCCCGGTCAGGAGCCGAGCGTATTTCCCAATATGCCCACATCTCTCGAGATAAATACGAATATTCCTTCTTCTACATCCGGAGCAAAGTATTCCGCAGTAATAACGGCTATCGTATGCGGAACAGAGCACACGATCTTCACCGCAACAGACGCCGCTCTTGAGGGAACACATACCCATTCATACGCACCCGCAACCTGCACAGAGCCTGCAAAGTGCTCATGTGGTGCAACAAGCGGCAATCCCCTCGGACATGACTGGGAAGCCGCTACATGCCAGTCACCCAAGAAATGTAAGCGTTGCAATGCAACGGAAGGCTCCGTTGATACTGCCGCCCATGTTGACAGTGACAAAAACGGCAGATGCGACCGCTGCAACGCAGTGGTCTGCGTACATGACTGGTCTCCCAAGAATCCGAGCTGCACGCAGGATCAGACCTGCACAAAGTGCGGTGCCACAAAGGTAGCGCCGGGTCATACATTTGAGGCGGCTACCTGCACGGATCCCAAGAAGTGCAAGGTCTGCGGTACAAAAGAAGGCAATGCTCTCGGACACACTCCCAACTCAAGCAATATTTGCACGCGTTGCAATAAACAGCTCGTTGCCCACAACTACAACGACACCAATGTTCACAAAACCTGCCCTTACTGCAAAAAGTGTCTCAATGCTCTTTGTGTGGCATATATCGGTTGCGACGGCACGGCAAGCGGATGCAACGGTTCTTCCACAGGCAAGGTCGCTCATACAGGCGCTCATGCCCTCTGCTCCAAGTGCGGCAACTGTCTCGTGGCTGACTGCGAGCAGTACATAGGCTGTACATCGGCAAAGTGCGCAAAGAATCCTTACGGCGGCACGATAGACCATACACCTTTCCATGAAATTCTATACCACTTATGCCCCAAGTGCGGCAGCTGCTTGCTTTCCGAATGCAAGAACTACAGAGGCTGTAGCGAGACGAGATGTCTCAATCAGGGCGGCGGCTCCGGTCACCTTTCAACCCATGCGACATGCTCGGTCTGCGGTTCCTGCCTTGTTCCCACCTGTCCGCTCTACAAGGGCTGCACTACCACGGATTGCAACAACAGACCCGACCCCAATGCTTGCTCACACGAATGGGAAGTAATAAAATATGAAATCGTTCCCTGCTCCGAAGAAGCCAAGGAATGGGGCGGCGGCAGTGGTACCTTCAAGTGCAAGAAGTGTCTGAAGGAAGAGGTCAGAGCGGTTCCCGCTTCCGGCCATACCTACGGTGAAAGAGAGAGACTTGCAAACGGCACATGGATTCAGAAATGCACAATGTGCGGCACGATTCAGGTTTGCGCCGATCAGACATGCGGACATGATTTCAATAAATATTTCAAGCTCCAGAGAACAGCTTCTACAGACTGCACAGTCGGCGGCGTATGGACATATATCTGTACTCATGCAAACTGCGGCTTCACTGTTACAAAAACGGTTTCCGCAGGCGCACATAAGTTTGATGGCGGCGTTATCACAACTCCCGCTACAGACACGACTGCCGGCGTAAAGACATATACCTGCTCAGTCTGCGGCAAGACAAAAACAGAAACTATCCCCGCTACAAATCCCTGCGCCGCAGGTCATAAATACGGCGACTGGGTTATAACAAAGGTTGCCACATGCACCACGGCAGGTTCAAAAACGCGCACCTGCTCCGTATGTCACAATACGGATACAGAGGGAATAGCCGCTACAGGACATTCCTTCAGCGAATATGTTGTAGTGAAGAATTCCACATGTAAGGAAGCGGGCTACAGAGTTTGCTCATGCATCAAGTGCGGCACCGAAAAGAGAGAGGATCTCCCTCTGTCAGACCACAAGATGGTTCTTGTTTCCAGCAAGGAAGCAACCTGCGTTGCAGACGGTTCTACCATATACGAATGCAAAGAATGCAAGACACGCAAGGAAACAGTAACACCCGCAACAGGCAAGCACACATTCAAAGATTATGGTGAAAATGCAAAGCAATGCGTTGCTTGCGGCTTCACTTACGAAATCGTAAACGACGGCAACAAGAAGCTCCTCAGACTTTCCGACGGCAATGTTTCTCTCACTGTTACGGGAAGCAACGCCGATACATATTTCTACAGTGTTTCCGAGAAGTCTTCCGGCGATTACAGCTGGTTCGATTCATGGATGAAATTCCTCAAGGAAAAGGGAGAGGTTTCTTCCGATGCCGCTCTTATAAAGGCATATACCGTTGAAATGACAAACTCGGGCGAAAAGGTTGCTCTTGACAATTCCATGAGCGCTACAATACTTCTTCCCGAGGAAAACAAGAAGACCTCTGTCAAGGTTTATACGATAAAGGGCAATGCTCCCGTTGAGATTACAGATTTCAAACGCAGCGGAAGCAAGATTACCGTTTCGGGCGAAGGTCTCAGCGAAAGCACAGGCGAATTCTTCGTAATCTCCGCAAAGACAGCGAAGAAATCCAATCCCGCAGTTGCAATAGTTATCGGTATCGTTGCTGTTGTTGCTGTCGCCGGCGTCGGAGGCTACTTCCTCTATAAGAAGGGCTTCTTCAGCTCGGCTGAATAATCGACATATTGAGCAGTAAAAAAAGGGGACGAAAGTCCCCTTTTTGCATAAAATATTTTTACAGACTATTGACTTCTTTTATCATTAGTGATAGAATATACTAAAATATCGGCACGCAAAAGCCGATAAATAAAATCTCTTTGAAGTTTTTCGGGAAAGCGGCAGATGCCCGCCGAAGGAGTAATACTCTCAGGCATCCTGATAAAGGATAGGACCGGAAAATACAGAGAACTCTGGAGAAACCCGTTTGGGTGCCGAAGGTGCAAGGCAAAAGCCGAATCTCTCAGGCAAAAGGACAGAGCAAATTTTCACTGTGCGTATCTTAACCGTATTTTCGGCGTGATATATCGCAGAAGTATTGCTTTTTCTGACTTGCTTGCGGAGCCGCCCGAGGTACGGACGGCTCCTATTTTTATTTTTTTGGAGGAAGGTTTTATGACCGGATTTTTAAACGCACTTAACGACATAGTAGTGAAGATTGACAATATTCTTGCTGACTATGCCATCACTGTTCTTCTCATCGCCTGCGGACTTTTCTTTACCTTCCGCACAAAATTTGTGCAGATACGCTGCTTCGGAGAAGGCTGGCGGAGAATGTTCGGCGAGTTCAGCCTGAACGGCAAAAAAGCAGGCAAGGACGGCATGAGCTCGTTTCAGGCTTTGGCAACGGCTATTGCCGCGCAGGTCGGCACGGGAAATATTGTCGGTGCCTGCGGTGCTATACTCATAGGCGGACCCGGTGCCATATTCTGGATGTGGGTGATAGCTTTTCTCGGTATGGCTACGATATATGCCGAGGCGACTCTCGCGCAGAAAACAAAGCAGACGGATGAAAACGGAGAGGTTGTCGGCGGTCCTGTATATTATATAAAAGAAGCTTTCCGCGGGAAATTCGGAAAGGTGCTTGCCGTATTCTTCTCGATAGCGGCGATACTGGCGCTCGGACTTATGGGTGCTATGGTTCAGTCAAATTCCATAGGTGAATCCATGAACAATGCCTTCGGTATACCTGCGTGGGCAGTCGGTCTGGCGATTACTCTGCTTGCGGCGCTTATATTTTTCGGAGGTGCCAAGAGGCTTGCTTCCGTAACGGAAAAGATGGTTCCCGTCATGGCAATCATTTATATCGTCGGCTCTCTTGCGATAATCTGCGTGAGGATAAAATATGTTCCCGAGACATTCGGCATGATATTCAGATATGCTTTCCGACCCGATGCACTTATCGGCGGCGGAATCGGCTATGCGCTGAAAACAGCCATATCGCAGGGTGCGAAGCGCGGTCTTTTCTCCAATGAAGCGGGCATGGGCTCAACGCCGCATGCGCATGCCATCGCCAAGGTGAAAAATCCGCATGAGCAGGGCGTTGTCGCGATGATAGGCGTATTTATAGACACATTTATAGTGCTGACGTTGACGGCTCTCGTCGTTATTTCAACGATGTATGCGGGTCATGACGGGCTTTCCGGTGTTGCGGGATATGAGAAAACCAATCTCGCACAGGCGGCATTCTCATCCGTATTCGGTGATAATGTCGGCGGTGCGTTTGTTGCGGTTTGCCTCCTGTTTTTCGCTTTTTCAACGATAATAAGCTGGAATTACTTCGGAAGGCTGAATATAATATCGCTTTTCGGAAACAGAAAATCGGCACTGATAATATATAATTTCGTGTCGCTTGCCTGCGTTTTATTCGGTTCTATGCTCTACAATGACCTCGTGTGGAATCTGCAGGATGTATTTGACCTGCTCCTTGTTATTCCCAATGTCATAGCGCTTTTCGCTTTGAGTGCCTTTGTGGCAAAGGAAGCGAGACGCAAAAAGGATTTGCTCCCTTCCGAAAAAAAGAAGGAAAAAGCAGTAAGACAGTAATAAAAATAAGAGGGCGCGGTTTTCCGCGCCCTCTCGCTTTGCATTTGTTTTCACAGCTCCACTTTATTTGCTTTTATTTCTTTTTCTCCGCCCAGGAAAATCCATGCGTTTGCCGAGAAGCGCTCCGGCGCATCGGAAACAAAATATTTCACCTCGCCGTGCGTGCTGTCGGAAGCGATGCCTGCTGCGTTCAGCACATGAAGAAGCTCATGCGCCGCTTCCTTTGCAGGATCTACAAGCGCGACATCGGGCATAAAATCGGCTATTATTTCCGATATGATAGGGAAGTGTGTGCAGCCGAGAATAAGTACATCGGGAGAAAAAGCCTTCATTTCCGCGAGATAATGGCGGCACATGAGGCGCGTTATTTCACAATCGCGCGAGATAAATCCGTTTTCCACGAGCGGCACAAAAAGCGGACAGGCAATGCTTTTCAGCTTGGCTTCGGGCATGCTCGCAGCAATCTTTCTCTCGAAAATACCGCTGTTTACTGTCGTTTCCGTACCGATTATGCCTATTTTGCCGCCGCGGCAGAGCGAAATCGCCTTTTTTACCGCGCCGTCTACAACGCCGAGAAGAGGAACGGGACATTCGCCCGCAAAATCTTCGAGCACAGATGAGCTGACCGTGCCGCAGGCGGCAAGTATCATTTTCACATCGTGTGAGAGAAGAAAAGCGATATCCTCGGCGGCGTATTTGCGCAGTGTCTGAATGGAACGGGAGCCGTAAGGAACCCTGCCTGTATCGCCGAAATAGATTATATCCTCTCCGGGGAGTATTTTTGTAAGCTCTGAAACGGCGCAAAGCCCGCCGAGTCCGCTGTCAAAAACGCCTATCGGTCGTCTGTCCATGGTCATTCTTCCTTTCGAAAAATCACAGCCGCGCGCGGATTTCCGCCGTAATCACGGAAAACCTCACAGCCAAGCCCGGATGATGCGGCGAGGTTTTTTATTTCTGTCTCCTCGTCGTATCCTATCTCAAAAATTATTTTTCCGTCGGTTTTCAGATGAGAGGGAGCATAGCGCAGTATCGCGCGGTAAAAATCCATGCCGTCACCTCCGCCGTCAAGTGCTATATACGGCTCATATCCGATGCTCTCGCCAAGCCCCGCGATATCGACGGTTCTGATGTACGGCGGGTTTGATATTATCATATCATATTTGCCGTTGAGCACATCGCTCTTCACATCGGCAACGGAAAATTCGGTCAATGCCGAGACGCCGTTTACCTCAGCATTTTCCTTTGCTTTTTCTATAGCACCGGCGGATATATCGCAGGCGAAAACATGAGCGCCGCCGTGCTTTGCCAGCACTATGGCAATACAGCCGCTGCCTGTGCAGAGGTCTGCCGCGCGTGCATTTTCAGGCAGGAGTGAGAGCGCCTTTTCACACACAAATTCCGTATCTGCGCGCGGGATAAGGCAATCGCGCGTCAGAGCTATGCGCAAATCGAAAAACACCGTCTCTCCAAGAATATATTCGGCAGGCTCGCCTTTTGTTCGTCTTGCAAGCATATTTTCAAGCAGCTTTTCATCAAAATGCGCTTCGTCATGCATACGCATGAGAAGCCCCGCGCGCGAAACGCCGCAGAGCCGCTCTATGAAGAGAAGTGCCTCATAATCGGAAAGCTCGCCGCTTGTGGCGACGAGTTTTTCGGATATATATTTTTTCAGTTCAAAATAAGTCATATTTCAGCTTGCCGCGCTGTCGTGCCCGTCCGTCTCGACTGTTGTTTCTTCTTCCGACGAATGGGTATTGCCGTTTTTGCCGGTGCTTTCTGCGGCGGGATTTTCACTCGATGTTCCGTCGCTCTTTTCGGAAACGTCGGTTTTTTCGGCAGCATTTTCGGCTTCGACTATTGCTGTCTCCTCGGGAAATTCATCCGGCAGAGCGCATTTGAGCGAGCGGATGGCGACTTCTATCTGCGATGCGTCCGGCTCGCGCGTCGTGATACGCTGAATCCAGAGACCGGGCGCGGTGAGCACCTTGGTAACAATATTATCGTGCTTTGCAGAAAACATGAGAAATTCATATCCGATGCCGACAACGAGCGGCAGCGTCAGAATTTTGCATAGCACGCGGACAAGCCTGTTATCCCATGTGATGAAAAGACCTATGATGATGCCGAGGATTATCATGACAAACATGAAGCTCGTGCCGCATCTGGGATGAAAGCGCCGCTGCGCCTTCACGTTTTCCACGGTCAGCGGAAGCTTTTTTTCATAGCAGAAAATAGATTTGTGCTCCGCGCCGTGATATTCAAAGGTGCGGCGTATATCCGGCATGAGCGAAACGAGGGAGATATAGGCTATAAAGATGGCTATTTTCATGATGCCCTCGATGATCCCCTTGAAAACGCCGAGGTCCCTGCCCGCGAACTTTTCTATGCCTGAGGTTGCAAGAGCGGGCAGATACATGAATATGAGGAGTGCGAGCGCTACGCCGAGCACGGCGGATATCGGTATGAGAACATCGAGTATGCTCTTGCCGAATTTCTTTTTCAGCCATTTTTCGAATTTTGTTTCCGTTTCGTCGATGCCGAGCAGGGAAGCGGAGCTGTCCAGTGTTTTGAAGGAAAGAATCATCATTTCCACAAAGTTGACAACGCCGCGGATTATCGGCAGGCGGAAAAATGCGCACTTTTTGCGCACCGAAACAAATTCGGAATTTTTGGTTTTAATGGTGCCGTCCTCGCGGCGCACGGAAACGCTGACGCGTTCTCCGCTTTTCATCATTACGCCTTCAAGAACAGCCTGACCGCCGACATTGGCGTATTTCGGGGCTTTTTTTTCTTTGTTTTTCATTTATTCTCCTGAAAAATGAGCTGTAAAAATTAAAGAGCGGCAGAGGCAAAAAGCTTCTGCCGCCCACTGCTTCAGTTCGTTTGCGTGCAATATCTTTATAGGGTAAGAGTATCGATTGTCAAAGCGGAAGCAACTCTTATTTGCCGACTATGAATGTGGCAAGCGCAATAACAACAAAAACGATGGAAGCTATCGCTGTGAGCTTAGAGAGCTTTTTCTGCTTGGATTTGCCTTTATTCTTGCCGTAGTAAGTATCAGAACCGCCTGCAATGGCACCGGAAAGCCCCTTCTGAGAATCCTGAAGAAGGACTGCTACGATAAGGAAGAGCGCACAGGCAAGAAGTATGGATCCGAAAATAATGGATATAGTGCTCATTTCAAAAAATCTCCAATCCGACGGATTTATTTGAATTTTCCGCGCTTACCGTCTCATTATGCGGCGGAATAAAAATTTCAAAATACGGCATTTCAAGTTGACAATGCCCATAGTGTTTATTATCATACCATAAACCGAGCATAATTGCAAGGCTTTTTTTAAAATTTTAAGTAAAAATAGAAAAATTTTAAAGGAAAAGCAAAAAATCAATTGACAAAACGGGAATATAATGATATAATACTACATCGGAAGAAGGCAAAAAATGCCTTTTCTCCTTGCCGCGGGTAAATTTCATATGTTCGCGGCCTTATGTCCAAAAGGAGGTGCACAATAATGGAAAAGATTCTTTCTAAGTACGAAACTATGTTTATTGTCGATGTTTCGGGCGGAGAAGAAGCTACAGCCGCTGTTGTCGAAAAGTTCAAAAGCCTTATCGAGGCTAACGGAACGGTGGAAAGCTTCGATGAGTGGGGCAAGCGCAGACTCGCTTATCCCATCAACGATATGAATGACGGCTACTATGTTCTCGTCAATTTCGAGGCAGAGCCGAGCTTTGTAGCTGAACTCGAGCGTATCTTTAACATCACGGAAGGCGTTATGCGTTCCATGACAATCAAAGCGTAAATAACACAAGGAGGCGTTAAAATATGGCAAGTCTTAACAAGGTTATTCTTATCGGGCATCTTACGGCTGATCCGGAGCTCAAGCAGACTCCTTCGGGCGTGAGTGTTACTTCGTTTTCTATCGGTGTAACAAGAAGATTTCAGCGTCAGGGCGAGCAGCCCCAGAGCGATTTCATCAATATTGTCGCTTGGAGAAGCACAGCCGAATTTATAACGAAATATTTCAGAAAAGGCAGTGCCATATGCATTTGCGGTTCTATTCAGACAAGAACATGGACGGCAAATGACGGTTCCAAGCGTTATGCCACAGAGGTCGTAGCCGACGAGGCAAGCTTCGTGGAGAGAAAGAGCGAAGGCAGAAGCGAAGAATATCCTGCTCCCGCTTTCTCTACAGGTGAGGTTGAAGCACCCAAATTCGAGGAAGTTTCCGGCGACGACGATTTGCCGTTCTGATTACGGCAGTGAAAATAATATAGGAGGTTTCGTATAATGGAAAAGGAAATGCAGAAGCAGCCTGTTCGCATGAACAGAAAGAAGAAAAAAGTTTGCGTTTTCTGTGCTGAAAAGGTAGAAAACATCGATTATAAGGATGTTGCAAGACTCAGAAAGTTTACTTCCGAGAGAGCTAAAATTCTGCCCCGCAGAATCACAGGCACTTGCGCAAAGCATCAGAGAGAGCTGACCGAGGCTATCAAGAGAGCCCGTCATGTCGCTCTTCTCCCCTTCATCAGCGACTAATTCACTTTTTGAGTCATCACACTCAAAAATAATCGATTTTGTACAAAGAAAATTATTCTGTTTTACAAAAGACAAAAGCCCTTACAAAAGGGCTTTTTTGTTTGCATTTTTGTGGCATTAAAAGTGTTTTTATAAAAAAGCAAAAAACAGTTTTTTTCTTTATACAGTCAAATATTTTGAGCCTTTTATGATTTATCTTAAGGAAATTTTTATCGTGAAAAATAATCCTTGAAAAACAGATTTTTTTGTTTGATTTTTACTGTTATATGAGGATAAAAATTTTTGTACAAAAGCGGATATTTGGATTTGTGCAAAGACATAGTGATTTTAAGATAAATAAGAAAAAGTACCCTTCATCTCACGGATTGCCTGCAAAAAAGTATTAAAACAGTGCCGAAAGGTATTAAAACAATTTTAAGTAAAAAGTATTAAAAGCAAAATAATACCTCCTGCACGGAAAGAGGTTTTCTGTGAGAAACACAAACACAAAAGGCAAAACAATGACAAGGGCTTTGGCAAAATGCAATAAAAGATTTATTGCCTATAACGAAGTGCAATGGGCTTATGCAGAGGTTTTGGAAAAGGATGATGATATTGCCGAGATAAAATGCAATGTAAAACTGCTCGGCTTTGAACTTGGCGACAACTATTCGACGGATTTTGTCTGCTCAAAGAAAAACGGCGAGCTTCTGATAGTTGAAACCGTGCTGAAAAAGCACCTACTTAAACCGATGAACTGCCGGCTTCTTGACGGCTCGCGCCGATATTGGATGGGGCGCGGAGCTACAGATTTCAGACTTGTGGTAGGTGATAAAAATGATGAAAAATGACATTTTGCAAAGCGGCGAAAAGCTGATAAGAGTGCTTGCTCTGTCGGAAAGCAAAGCGTTTGTTATCGACTGCAAAAAGCAGACTATGCCGTATTGGACGGAAAAAGAAAGCCTTTCCGAATTCAAATCCATATCCGAAGCGGAACTTCAAGAAATACTCGGCTGTCGTTTTCCGGATGCAGACGAGCTGTGCGGAGATGAGAAAAGACAGATAAGAGAGACATATAGCATTATAGCCTCTGTTGTGCCTTTTGCCGATGATGAAACCGAGCGTAAAGAAATGATAAAACGAGCATCTGAAAAGCACGGGATAACTGCACAGACCGTGAGAAAATATCTTTGCAAATACCTTGTTTTTCAGGATATGATGTGCTTTCTCCGTCGAAAAAGCAAAAGAGCAATGACTGATGATGAAAAGAATTTCAGATATATCCTGAACAAATATTTTTACAGCACAGACCGTCGTTCTCTTCACACCTGCTATATCTATCTTCTGAGAGAAAGATATTCCGATGAAAAAGGAAAGCTTCTGTCCGAATATCCTCCATTTCACAGATTCAGATATTACTATTACAAAACAAAGAGGACGGACAACTTCCTTATATCCCGATACGGCAGATATAAATATGACAGAGATTTCAAACCTCTTCTCGGCAATTCACAAAATTATTTCGGCAATGTCGGATTCGGGGAGGTTGACAGCACGATAGCCGATATATGGCTGTCGGATGAGAATCACAACCTCGTCGGACGACCGATAATCACGGCAATGGTCTGTCCGTTTTCTCAGCTTTTGCTCGGCTATACAATAGGCTTTGAGGGCGGAGCGACATCTCTTTCCGACCTTATGAGAAATGTAAACTGCAACAAGGTTGACTTCTGCAAAAGCTTGGGCATTGAAATTGATAAAAATGTTTGGGCAAACAGCGGAATACCTATGACAATAATAACGGACAGAGGCAAGGAATATCTCTCCGAAAACTATTCACAGCTTACCGATTTGGGGGTCGAGATAATAAATCTCCGTCAGTTCACACCTAATGAAAAAGGTATGGTGGAGCAGTTTTTCAATATAATTCAGAACTACTATAAGCAATACCTTATGAACAGCGGCGTTATCCGTGAAGATTTCAATCTTCGTGGTGCTCCCGACTACAGAAAACAAGCAACCCTGACTTTGTCCGAATTCAATAAAATACTGCTTATGTGCATAATTCATTACAATTCCAAAAGAGTTATACGGAATATTCCGTATAGCTACATAGGAAAAGCAAAGCCTTTTGCCTGTGATTTGTTTTTGCAGTCATACAGCGAAAATCCTGACTGTTTTATAGAGGTATCGGATGAAAAACTGCGGAAAGTATTGCTTCCGAGAACAAGGGGTACTTTCAGAAGAAACGGACTTTTTGCCTGTGGTCTTCGATACAGAGCACCGAATTTTACGGAAAGATATCTTCGTGGCGGCAGTGCAGTTGTTGCCTATAATCCGTACAATATCGGAGAGGTCTATCTCTTGGAAAACGGAGAATACACAAGATTTGAGCTGATTGATTCGTTTTTTGAGGGCAAAACATCGGATGAAGCCGAAAAGCTGTGCAAGGACAGAAACAAAGCAATCAAAGCCTGCACAGAGGAAAGTCTGCAATCGGAAATGGATTTGGGTGCTTGCATTGATGACATTATTTTCGGAAAACAAAGAGTTGCAGACACGAAAAATGTACGGCAAAACCGAGCTGCCGAGATAGCAAAAGAGCATATAAGGAAAGGGGAAAGCAAATGAATCTGACGGATAAAATGCCACCATATTATACAGACAATGAGCTGACTAAAAAGCTTTCAGTCCTGCCTGAAATCAAGCCCGACGACACATCAAAGCAGAGCCGACTTTTGAATTTGCTTTCCGTATATGATTTGTTCATCCCCACAAATATGGCAAGAGAGATATACAGCACCGTATATTTTGCTCTTGTGCGCAGCCTGAACAGAAAAAGCAAGCTTTACGACACATATAAAATGAATGACAACAGAAAGGTCATAAACGGCAGAGGGATAACAAGCGGAATAAACGGTGGTGATTGCTCCTTGATTGTGGGCGACAGCGGAGTGGGAAAATCACAGAGCATAGCAAGAGCCGTGAGTATTATCTCTGAAAATTCCGTAATTGAAACCGAAAATCCATACTGTACCGTAATCCCTGTTATGACTGTTGAAGCGAGTCCGATGGTGAGCATAAAAGGCTTTTTCCTTGAAATTCTGAGAGTTATGGATTCAATAATCGGAACGGATTATTATATGGCAAACAACAGAACAACAATAAACACCGATTCTCTTCTCGGTGCTGTAAGCAATGCCCTTTTACTGCACTGCGGAGTGCTTATAGTTGATGAGGTGGACAGACTTGTCGGAAACAAAAAATCTTATACTTTTGTCAATTTTATAACAGAGCTTCTCAATATGTGCGGTATAAGTATTATTTTTGTCGGCACACCGAGAGCAATTGAATTTTTCTCATCGACGGAGTACCTTTCCCGTCGAAGTATGGGAAATGTATATAGGCAAATGCCCTACGGAAACGAATATTACGGATTTTGCAAAGAGCTTTTCAATTATCAGTTCACACTGCATAAAACGGAACTTGACAGCAATATTTTACGGCTTTTTTATAAATATTCAAACGGTATAGCGGCATTGACGGTACAGCTTTTCGTTGCGGCGCAACAGATAGCCATAAGCAACGATTATGAAAAGCTTGACATGCTTTCCGCAAGTCAAGCCTTTACCGATAAAATGAGTATCATAACACCTTATGCCGATTTGGGAAAACACATTTTTCCGAATGCAAGAAGTCAAAAAGAGCTGTCTGAAACTGATAACGGAACGATACCTTTTGACTATAACAATATTTTTGAAAATCTTTCGGTTCGTGCAGATAAAAATGCCGATAAGGCAATAGAAATTTTGAGCAAATATATCACTGTGGAGTGTATAAAGCTATGATACGATATTTGCCGCAGATATATGAGGAAGAACTGCTTTTCAGCTTTCTTTCACGATTGTATGCTCACAGTCCTTATACAACAAGCAGTACCTTCAAAAAGAGCATTCTCAGACGAGAAACAGAGGCTGTTGATTATACTTTTTATAATTGCTTCAATGAGGAAACGGCAGAATTGCTTGATGAAAAGTTCGGCATTGAAAATCTGATAAAAAAGCATACCCTTGTCCCGTTCTATTCTGCTTTTTACAGTCGAGAAGCCAAAAATGAGATTTTGAAAAAAGCAATACGGCTTGAGCCTAACATTTCAAAATCACTTGCATATCCGACGGAACACTGTGGCTATGTTCGTTATTGTCCGATATGTATAAAGGGCTCCGGAGAGCCTTATTTTACACGAGAGGCACAGATTATGGGGGCGGATTTCTGTCCCCGTCATTTCTGTCAGTATCGTAATGCAAATCTGAAAGTTGATAAAGAAAAATATATTTCTTTCAAATCTCTTGACCAGATTGATTTTGACTTTTCCATACCAAAGATGATAAGTGAAAGTGATATAAATATAAAAGTATCGGCTTATGTTTCGGGTTTTGTCCGGGCAGAGCAGAATTATAACCGTGATATTCCCATAGGCTCTTTTCTGACAAGCAAAATAGAAAATACAAAATATGTATCTTCTCGTGGAGTACAACGAAATCTTGACCTCTTGCTTTCTGATATGGGCAGTTTTTATGAGGGCTTGGAGTATTATAAAATAAACAAATCACGACTTGCAAACATTTTAAGAAACCGATATATGAATGTTTTCGATATTTTGCTTATAGCTCTCTTTCTCGGAATAAAAACCGATGAGCTTCTGCATCCCATCCTGCCCGAAAAATCACAGTCAGAGCTTTTTGATGAAAAGGTGAACGAACTGTACCGTGGCGGAATGAATATAAGCAGAATAGCTCGTGAAACGAATGCAAATAAAGAGGTCATCCGTCAGATTTTGCTTGGTGCGTATGTAAAGTAAAGGTTTACAAATTCAGACAAATGTGATAGAATAGATGAAAATGAGTTTGCACACTAAAGGTTAAAATATATTACTATCACTCATTTGTCATTCCATTACCATCTTATAATTCTATCTTACTATCATTACTTATTATCACATAAATCTGTATTTACATATCATTATCACTTGGAGAAAATTATGAAATCAAATAATAATTCTACACCCTATCTGTCGTCCGAAGATATTCTGAAAAATGATTTTTTCGACGATGAAGAACAATATGTCGAGCCGACAACAGAACAGATTGCCGCGGCGAAAAAATTATGCCCCGATAACCCACCGGGTTGTTTGGTCGAAATTTTAGGCAGACAATATAAAAACAATATATTAAATCATTCCCAACTGATAGAGTTTATTGCTTCGAAATCAGAAGGAAAAGATATAGTTTTTATTCCTCAAACTACGGAATATTTGCTGAAAAGCTATGATAAAAAGGGAAAGCTGAAAAACTTAAAAGGAGCATCATCTGAGGAAAAGAGTAAAGCACTCTTGTCTTTTCACTCTAATATTAGTCGTGGCATTGACATTTTAACAAGAATGAATGTAATACACGAAATTGAAATCAATATGCCGAATGGGTTGAATTATAAGCCACATCAGCAAGCAAAGAAATATTACGTTAATCATTATAACCTTGACAATGTTTTAAGTCTGCTTTATCAATTATCAAATAAAAAACAACAGCAAAATCCCAAAAAACTTTTTGAAATGGTCAGACTTGATGCGGATTTGAAAATCACTCAAAATGATTATAAAAAAGTCAAAGACATATATACCGAATTATATAACTGGTACCCTCAAATACCCTATTTTGTTTCTTTTATTGCTGAGCTTAATAAGAGAATTGATTTCGATGTTGAAAAGATACGGTTTTCGCCGAACATACATATTAGATCCAGCGACGGTACAATTACAAAAATAGGTATCAGAGCATATTCGGATGTATGCAGATATACCTCATTTGAAAAACAAATCAATAAAAATTCAAATTATAAAAAGAAGTCCGATGAAATTTATCGTGAAGACTATTTGATTTCTCGGCTTGGCAATGGTTATGAAGAATTTGATGTTAAGGCGAGCGTCCCGAGAGTTGCTCGCGCAATCAACAAAAATAAACCGATGGGAACTATGAAAGAAGATATTTATGAAACTTTATTTGGCAAGTTCACTGATGATTATGAATTGTTGTTTGGAGAAAAAGGCAACCTGAACGAACCCAACTGTCGTTCATTTTTCAAGTTGATGTTTATGAGATTGTATTTCGGCGGAGATGCAAAAAGAATTGCCAAAGGGATATTAAAAAAAGAAAAGCGTGCAGAAGGAATTGAAATTCACAAAGAAAACGAATTGGCAAAAAAAGAGAAACGAGTGCCAAACTTTATTTCAGTGGTAAAGCCTTTTTGTGAATATGAAAAGAAAGGTTTTTCTTTGGAAGAGCTTATAGAGAAATGGCAAAAACCACTTGTTAAAATAATCGGTGCTAACGATAATGACAAAAAGACCGAAGTGTTTTTGGACGAATCCTGCATATACCTATTGGTTAATAAGAGGCTTAGAGATATGGGAATTGATTTCGTTCAAGTATACGATGGCTTTTATTTTCCGAAGAAAACTTTGAACTCCGTCGACAATCCAAATGGAATTGATTTGGAAAAAATAATAAATGAAGCAAAAGAAGAATATGTTCTGCTCGTTGAAAAATTGATACTCGAACAGTATAATGAATCGGTTGATAAAATGATAGGCATTTATCATTGAACTACAACCAAAAGTCTTGTACCCAAGCAACTAAAATACACGAATAAGGCATACCTCTGCCCTATATAATCAAGCAAGCCCCCGTTTTGAAATAATCAGACGAGAGCTTGCTTTTTATTATAATTTTTCTCCGAGATGGAAAGTGCGATATTATACCGCAGAATTAGTTGCTTGTCAAGAGAATAATGCAAGAAAAGAGGAAATACAGTTGAAAAAATTAGAAAGATATGTTATACTACCTCTGTAATAGCTTGCACAATATGAGATTTATGCAATAGCAGTTAGTTATAATGGATTTCGCAACCTGTTTATTACTAAGGCATAGGGGATTCAAAAATAAGAACGGCGACATATACGAAGGCATACGAACTAGATAATACAGTTGAAACGATGAAAGGCGATGAATGACAATGGCTAAAAAAGAAGTAAAAACCGATCTGTGGGTTTACGACCTCTTAAGACAAGCTGAAATACCATTTGATGCGCAAGGAAGCGAAATAAAAGAAATCAACGAAGCATTGAAAACTGCTTCAAAAAATGGTACAGGAAATGTTGGCTTCCCCGAATATATCTGTGTTGTCAAAGACTATCTTTTGGTTATAGAGGATAAAGCATCTTTAAGCAAACATATTAAATTAGACAGTAAAAATCAAATTAGCACTGAAGTCAATGCTGTGCGTGATTATGCTGTAAATGGAGCATTATTCTATGCCAAGCACCTTGCAAAATATACTACTTACAAGAAAATTCTTGCATTTGGTGTATCGGGAGATGAAAGAAAACACAAAATTTCTCCGTTATATGTTGATGAAACCGAATTTCACAGAGAACTCCCGGAAGTGCAATCTTTCATTTCTTTCAACGAGGATAATATTGATGAATATTATACAAGAGAAGTTCTAAAAGAAGATACAGACACAGAAAAGGAAACTGCGGAAATTTTGAAGGATGCCGCTGTATTGCACGAAGATTTGCGGAATTACGGCAATCTTCTTGACACGGAAAAGCCATTGATTGTATCCGGAATTATGCTTGCACTTCGTGAAACAGAATTCAAAAATTTTTCTATTAGTGATTTGACAGGCGATGCCATAAAAACGGATGGTCAAAAGATATATGATGCCATTGACTCTAATCTGAAGAGGGCAAATGTTTCTCCGGCTGTAAAAAAAGACAAAATATTAGGACAATTTGCTTTTATAAAAGACACTGTAAAATTGAATGAAATTGATGAAAAATTAAGCAAAACACCACTAAAACATTTTTCGGAATTTTTATATAGCAAAATATATCGTTCTATTAGATATTCCAAATCGGCAGAAGATTATATCGGAAGATTTTATGGCGAATTTATGAGTTATTCGGGCGGAGATGGACAGACACTTGGAATTATTCTTACGCCGAAGCATATAACACAATTGTTCTGTGATTTGCTCAATCTGAAGCCCGATGATGTTGTTTTCGACCCCTGTTGTGGTACTGCCGGATTTTTGATAGCTGCAATGCACAATATGCTTAAAAAAGCCGATAACGATATGCAGAGAAAAAATATCAGACAAAATCAATTGCACGGAATAGAATTGCGTCCGAATATGTTCACAATTGCCACAACAAATATGATTTTGCGTGGCGATGGAAAAAGCAATTTAATAAACGATGATTTTTTGAAGCAAGATCCCAACAAATTGCAGTTAAAGCAAGCGACCGTTGGAATGATGAACCCACCATATTCACAAGGTTCAAAGCAAAATCCAAACTTGTACGAAATTGCTTTTACAGAGCATTTGCTTGATTCGTTGTCTGTGGGGGCAAGATGTGCTGTTATCGTTCCACAATCAACTATGACGGGAAAATCAAAGGAAGAAGCGTCTATCAAAGAGAATATTCTTAAAAATCATACCTTAGAGGGTGTTATCACATTGAATAAGGACACTTTTTACGGAGTGGGAACAATGCCTTGTATTGCTGTATTTACAGCGGGAGAAGCACACCCTACTGATAAAATATGTAAGTTTATCAATTTTGAAGATGATGGATATAAAGTTGCTCCACATATCGGATTGCTCGAAACCGAGTCCGCAAAGGATAAAAAACAGCATTTACTCGATGTGTGGTTTGACAGAATTGAAAGTGAAACAAAATTCTGTGTTAAAACAACCATAGAAGCAGATGATGAGTGGTTGCACAGTTTCTACTATTTCAATGATGAAATTCCAACGGAAGCAGACTTTGAAGAGACGATCGGCGACTATTTGACATTTGAGTTTTCTATGATAATGCAAGGACGAGAATATCTGTTTAAGGAGAAAAACGAAAATGTTTAATCTTGATGACAGAAAATGGAAAATGTTTATGATGGCGGAGATATTCAAAGTAGATTTATCTAAAGGCGATAATCAGCCTTCTTTATTAGAAGAAGGATCATATCCTTTGATATCAGCAGGGACTAAAAATAACGGCGTATGTTCCTTTATAAAAGAAGGCGACGGAAAAAGTCAACTATTTGAAAAAAACACTATTACAGTAGATATGTTTGGAACACCATTTTATCACGCTTATGATTTTTATTCTGTATCACACGGGAGAGTAAATATATTAACAGCAATTAGTGAGAAGTTTAATAAATATATTGGCTTATTTATCGTATCCTGCATAAAAGAGGGGACAAAAATCAAATATACATATAATAAGATGTGTTCTCAAAAGAGAATACTTAGACAGCCAATAATGCTCCCTATTACCGACGACGGTCAGCCCGATTATGAATTTATGGAGCAATACATCAAAGAGCGTGAAATGGTAAAACGAGAGCAATATCTTGCCTATTGCAAAGAACAGCTTAAAATTTTCGGGGGGGGGTATAACCTAATACCTCTTGCTGATAAGAAGTGGAAAGAAATTCCTATAAAAATGTTGTTTTCTAGGTTCGAATTTGGAAAAGTGAACAATGCAAGCAAACTTAAAAAAGCAACTACAGGTGGAATAGAATATATTGGAGCAACCAATAGAAATAATGGATGTCTGTATTTTGTAGAAACAGATGAAACATCTTGCTCAAAAATTCAAAAAGGCAATTGCATAGGATTCATTAAAGATGGTGATGGCTCGGCAGGTTATGCTATTTACAAAAAGGAATCTTTTATTTCTACGGTTAATGTAATATATGGTTATGCTGAATGGATCAATGAGTATACAGGGTTATTTTTTGTCGCCGCACAAGATTTGATAAAAAATAAATATAGTCACGGATATAAACGAAACGATGGACATTTGAAAGGCGATAAAGTGATGTTGCCTGTAAATAGTAGTGGCGAGCCTGACTATGATTATATGGAAAAGTATAGTAAAAATCTGATGAGAAAGAAAATCCAAAGTTATATCGACTATGCTTCAAAACCAATACTATAAGTAGTGGTGCAAATGGGAACATCTGTGAGATGAAATCAAATCCAAATAATGCTTTTAACAAAAAAATCAGAGCTTTTTCGGCTCTGATTTTTCATATTCAATTACACCCTTCCCTTACTCTTCTGTAAAAGGTATTGGGCTTCATTTTCAGCTCTTTCATAGCGGCGGTGGCTGTAATCTCTCCGTTTCTCCAACGGTTGCAAACGGCTTGAAACTGTGTAATATCGAATTCTATAGGCTTTCTGCCTTTGTATTTGCCTTGTGCCTTAGCAATTTCTATGCCCTCTTTCTGACGCTGTAAAATGCTTTCCCTTTCAAGCTCACTTATAGCTCCGAAAACTGTAAGCATAAATTTGCCTTGAGGTGTCCTCGTGTCGATGCTTTCTTTCAGACTGACAAATTCAACATTCTTTTCTGTAAGAGTTGCAACGATAGAAAGCAAATCTCTTGTGTTTCGTGCGATTCGTGAGATGCTTTCCGTAATAACCGTATCTCCACTGCGGACAAAATCCATCATTTCACAAAATGCCTGTCTGCCTTCAACAGATTTTCCACTTGCTTTGTCCATAAAGATTTTTTCAGCCTTATTTACAGACATAAGCTCCAGTTGTCTAGCTTCATTTTGTTCGATTGTTGATACTCTTACATAACCTATTCTCATATAATCCTCCGACACTTTTTTCTGGGGTCAATATGATAGCATCGACCACGGTATTTGTCAATAGAATAGGGTGTCATATTTGAAATATTTCAAAAGAAAGAATCAACTTTTATGACATACTTTTGAGGTACATTTTGACTGTTTCATTTGGGTATAGGCTATTGAAATATCAAAATTCATCTGTAAAACATTGCATTTTATTTGCTTTTGCGTTATTATATTTATGTAAGGCAATCTGTGAGTCATCACACTCAAAAATAATCAATTTTGTACAAAGAAAATTATTCTGTTTTACAAAAGACAAAAGCCCTTACAAAAGGGCTTTTTTGTTTGCATTTTTGTGGCATTAAAAGTGTTTTTATAAAAAAGCAAAAAACAGTTTTTTTCTTTATACAGTCAAATATTTTGAGCCTTTTATGATTTATCTGAATACGTCGCACCAATCTGAACACCACGGCCGCTGAAGTTGAACATCTACGGCGTTTTAAGTTGAACAGTGCCG
>ENA-UERK01000563-UERK01000563.1-human-gut-metagenome-genome-assembly--contig:-NODE-563-length-31006-cov-7.633645_pt1 | contig 31006 bp, 28 predicted proteins | sample MGYA00242957_ERZ507957 | MGnify/ENA primary metagenome ERZ507957 (study PRJEB26167, sample SAMN06115538) | human gut metagenome | host: Homo sapiens | place: China:Heilongjiang | collected 2015-11-06...
TCTAATAATATAGAAAACAATAACTTAAAACTTTTACTATAATGAAATGTAAGTGCAGAAATAACAGCAGATTTCCCCAATTCACAGTTGGGAAAACTTATACGTTTCAATATGAGGATAAATATAAGGTTCACGTTATTGTGTTTACAGAAGATAATGAGGTGATTAGAACCGATATGGGTAATTTCTTATTCTCATTTGACCCCAAAAAAGAGCCTTACAAGAGAACCTATAAAAGAAAATTTCCATCCCCAAAAGTTACCAGGCTTAAATGGGGAAGGATGTAACCCACAAGTTGCATATGTCCTATGGATTTAGAGACAATTTTCGACAAAACGATGAGGCTGCGCCGTAAACATGAATTACGACACAGCCTCATTTTTTGTCTATATATCTCTATAAAGCGTATTAAAATGGCCAAAAGAAGGTTTGCTTACACTAAAATATCGCCATTTCATCACCATAAAAAGGCAAATGCAAAACCATAAAAACTCCATCATTTACAGCTATTAACCGAACAAAATGCCGCTAAATTGGTAATGATAGGTAATATTATTAACAATTTTTGCGGATATGAAACGATTGAGAAATGAAATTCGAGCCATTCGCCGAGAGGTAAGCGCGATGCGCTGTGAGTTGGACGTAATAGAGAGAGATGTCCGTCGTTTACGTGACGACAAGTTGGACTGCATCATCACAGCCATGCGTCAGTCTGCCCGGGAGATGCTGCGCTTGAGCCGTGAACTTTGACGATGAAATCGTGGTTGTGTACTTCAAGCTGATAAGGATAGCCGAGCTGTACTACTACCACGATGAGCGCGCCCATGACCTCGCTGCCGAAGCGGTATGCAGGGCGATTGAGGCACGCGACAGATACGATGACCGCCGACCGTTGCTGACGTGGTGTCGGGCAATTATGCGCAATCTTTGGCGGAACACGGAGCAGAGGCTCTCCACCACCCACACGCAAAGACTTGGGGACTGGGACGAGCCAGGGTCGGAAGAAGCAGACCAGAGGGCGAGAGTGGACGACATTCTCGCCATTGTTCACCAGATGAACACCCATTCGGTGGCGATCGGTACACTTGTTGACTACACGAGAGGGTACATGGTAGCGGAAATTGCGACCGCAAGAGGTGTGCCAGAGGGGACTGTCAAGCGTCGCATACACGACGCGCGGAAAATGCTGTCAAAGTTGGTCAATGTTAAATAAGGAATCCCTTGAGAACCATTAAGTTAATTATGGTTCGATGGCTAAAAAAACGGCGAAAATGAGAACCGTTTTTCGCTAATTATGATTATCTTTACAGTGTAAAACATTAAAAGTCAAACATTTAATTCACTTGATTATGAATACTAAAATTAATTTCCGTGTTAGAGTTATGAGCTATGCTCACCACATTTTTCTGACAACAGTTATCTCCTGGAGCGACGCATTGAAGAAAGCGTGGCAGCTTTACCGCCTTGCGAAGAAGATGCGCAGTGGCGTAGTCAAGTTCTTCTACGAGAAAGTGGACGGCAGTGCCCGCGTCGCATACGGCACCCTCTGCAACCTCCCTGCCGGCATCACCTCGAAGAGAGGAACAAAGAAGCCGAACTACGGCACTATGTGCTACTGGGACACCAAAAAGCAGGCGTTCCGCAGTTTCCGAGTTGAGAACTTTATCGCGATGGCAGTATGAAAAAGGCGGCTATACTAATCAAGGCGGACGGTACTATGCGAGGCATCTATCCGTCCAATGGGAGCGACTTTTCGCTCAAGGAACTTCAAGGCTTTGTGCACGGGTTGATCGAGATTGTCACCCTTACAAGTAACGCTATCATGGTTATAAACGAGGAAGGCAAGTTCACACAGCCGTCCAATCCGACAGCCACGGTAATAGCAAAGGCATTATACTCCATACGTTATGACGACTACATTGCCGGCGATGTCCTGATGTGCCCAAACTATATGGTCAAGTAATAGTTGTTCAACCATTATTTTAGAAAAATGTTTACTGATTGAATTTTTTCGGCAAAATATTTTGTAAATAGTATTATTTCTACTACCTTTGTGGTGTTAGAAAAAAGAACAATAATGAAACGCTACAAAGTAATAGAAGTAATCAAGTTGCTCGAAGCCGATGGTTGGACTCAGGTGAAGACGGGTCAGTCGGCAGGCGACCACCGCCAATTCAAGCATCCGACCAAGAAAGGAAAGGTGACAGTGAGAGGCAAGAAAAGCGAGGTCTTGAACCAATTCTTACTTAATAGCATTTGGAAACAGGCAGGGTGGAAGTAATCTCCACCCCTCAAAAGGTTGATAAATTTAAAATATTATTTGATATGGAAAAAATCATCGTAAACGTATCTTGGTGCGAGAAAAACTATGGCGCATCGCTTGGCGATAATGTTCCAGGTGCTGTTGTACTGACCGCTAAAACCCTTGAACAACTCCAAAAGGAGGTGCCTGAAACGTTGCGTTTCCATGTTAAGGGAATGCTCGAAGACGGAGATGAGGTGCCTGGGTGGTTGGCTGCCGGTGACTACGAGTTTGAGTATAAGCTCGACACTGCCGCCTTGTTGCAAAGTTGCGGCCGTTACGCCACACTTGCCGCTATTTCACGAGCCACTGGCATGAATGAACGCCAGTTGAGCCACTATGCCAACGGCACAAAGAAGCCTCGTCAACTGCAACGTAAGCGTATCGTGGAAGGCCTGCATAAAATAGGTCGTGAACTTATGGCTGTAATGTAGTATGAAAGGAAGTTTGCAAATTGGCGAAACACGCTAATTAGTAAATAGTTACAATTTATTTATTCGGTTTCTCATCGTTCAAGAATTTGAACTTTTGAGAAACCGATTTCTTTTGCGTTTAACTTTGTTGGTATGCTAACGAAGTACATACTGACGATTGGCTCTACCGAGCACGCCATACCCGATGAGTGCCTGAAGAATTGGGACGAGGTTTCATTCTCGCTCAAGCGCACAGATTACTCTGGCGTGATGCGCTCTTTCTCCACCGAGTTCGTGTTTGTAGGCGACATCAAGGATATGCTGTGGGAACTGTACCTTTCGGACGGTTTCAAGGCATCTGCGAGTGTCGCTGTGTACACCATAACCGACACGCACGAATGGGAGAAGCAGTACGAGAGCGCACTTGATTTCTCGACAGTGGAGATTGAGGACGAAGCGTTAAGCATCAACGCCCTTGATAACGACCTTGCGTCAAAGTTGAAAAGCAAGAAGTCGCAGAAGTATGAGTATCCGGTGGATGGCTTCAACATCACACGCATCAATGTCGAACGTGTGGAGTTGGCGAGTTATGCTCTATACAAACTGCCGAAGAGCGATAACCAGTCGGGGACGGTGACAGCCATTCTAAACGAAAATTCGTCGCAGATTATCAGCAAGGAATATCTTGAGCCATGCAACGAGGTGAGGGACGGAGAAGAAGGTAGTTATGGAGCAGGAAACTCGTTCTTCGCAAAAATCAACAAGAGTGGAATAACAGTGAGTGTAAGGTTGACCGGCAAGGTGAGGTGCTACTTCTGCCCCTACACGAAGGACAACACGCTCTCCCCAGGAGCGGATGTGCCAGTGTCGTATCTCAATGCTATGAAACTCATAGAGGACGAGAATGGTGGCAACAAGCGCACACCCCTGTTCTCGCTAACCTCCGATGAGTTGCAGTACAAGGTGGTGCATGGCAACAGAACCAATATCTTCATCAACAGGATAAAGGAGAATGTCGCATCGTCGCTTCAAGATTTACAGTCTATGGCAAAGGACTATTTCGGTATGCTCGATAGCGACCATAATGGTATTTTTGGCGTTGTAGGCAGTGAGAATGACTACACGCACGGCTCGTACTGGGAGAAAAATATCGTGTATGAGTACCGCAATGGCGCATGGGTGAACAAGGGCGTAGCGAAGGACTACTATCAGGACCGCGACATCAGCGATGGTACAGTATCAGACGCTGGCGTAACTCCATACAGCGGATCTATCTCCTACAATGGCAGAGGAGCATGCGAAATCCCTGCCGGCAACGATGGAGCGGTGCTATATCTTGAACTTTCAGGAAAAATGGTGTTGCATGACGGCGAGATGAACGTGACATGGGCAGACCCAGTACGCTCCACATTGTCGTGCCGTGGGATTTCACCACTTGAACTCATCAACAGGCTTGTAAAGAGCATTGCCGGGGATAGGTATTCTGCCACCATCGCAGAAGACGCAAGCGGTATGCTCTCCAGCACCAAGCTTCTTGCGGCAGAGGACTTGCGACAGATATACGATGCGAAGATATACACTACGTTCGGGAATTTCGCTGACTGGATGTCGTCTGTGTTCGGCTACACATACCGTGCCGATGGTAACGTGTTGCAGTTCGTCCACCGCTCCGATGTGTTCACTCCCGATGTGGTGAAGGTGATTGAGAATGTCAGCGACTTCAAGTTTGATGTTGAGGACGGCATCATATACGCGCAGGTCGATGCCGGCTACTCGAAGAAGGAGTACGGGGAGATTGACGGTCGCCTTGAGACCAACTTCACGAACCACTACACCACAGGCTACACATTGACCGACAAGAAACTCACTCTTGTGAGCAAGTACCGCGCAGACAGCTACGGCGTTGAGTTCACGGCTCGTAAGAGCGAGAGCGAGACAAAGGACGACAAGGCGGATGAGGATGTGTTCTTTGTCCGTATAGTGTCAGACCACTCAACAGGTATCACCACATACACGCCGAGCAACCAGAAATCCTTTGCTCCGGCAGTGTGTGTTGACAACAACAAGGCGTATATAGCGGCTGTTGGCAATGGCAAGGCTGTCACCCTAACCATGACTTCCAGTGACGGAAACAACGCCCTCGCTGATATTGAAATTCCGTCAGGTACGGCTTTGTTCTCCGCTGGGGTGATAGAGTTTACCACCGATGATATGGCGCTGCCTTCTGACCTCAACGCGCTTGTTCAGGTTGGCTTTGGCGGTTACCGCTACACTGGGTTCATCAGAGAGGCGGAGGCTCGTTTCGGAAGGCTCAACGGCATAGAGTATAAATTGATTGTTAAAGACATAACAGCACTATGAAGATAAGTCCATTCACCCCATTGCATTTCAGCGAGGCCAACCGCTCCGACGGTATGCCGTCCCGATTCATTCAGCTGTGGGCTCCAACAGACCAGATACTGGTGGAGGTGATAGCCTCCGCTGGCGACACGGCGCCATCAGCGAGCCTCAACGACGCGCACACGGGCTCTGTAATCGGTCCTGTCGAGTGGAACGAGTGGAAGATGAACGCTGACAAGGTGGTGTTCTTCTCCGTTCTTACAGGACTGTCTGTCGGCCACTACAAACTCACCGTCGGGAACCTCACCAGTGAAGAGTTCCGTGTCACCGACGATGCCAACCTGCTTTCTCGCACGACGCTTGTTCAGTACCGCTTCAAGGACAACAGGCAGAGGGAGGATGTGGTGTCAGTCATCGACCACATGGTCTATTTCTTCGACTTCCGTGTGCCGGGCGGTTTCAAGGATAACGGCTGGCAGTTCGGGGTAAGCAATGAGCAGTTCACAACCCAGCGTGAGGATATTGTGGAACTGTTCGCCCACGACTACACGATGAAGACATTCACGATGGGCAACGCAATAGGTGTACCTGTGTGGTATGCCGAGATGCTGAACCGTCTGCTGACTTGCTCCTATGTCTACTTCAACGGAGACCGCTACGCACGGAGCGATTCAGAGGCTCCGCAGATACAGACGCTGGTTGATGGGCTCGACAGCTTCGTGTTCACGCAGATGCTCCGCAAGGCGCAGGTTATCGACCCGAAGATTGAGGCGCAGAACCAGGCTGTAATCCGTCGCATTGACGATGCGGAAGCAGAAAAGATTTACCGTAGCACAACAGATAATATTAACCGTTTAATTGATTAAGCAATATGACTGAGCAGGAAAAACAATCCATTATTGATGCAGTGCTGTCCTCCATTCGGACGAATAGCCGAAGCATTGGCCAGTTGACAGCCGTTTCCACGCTTTCCGAGGGCGACTTCTTCGAGGTTGCCGGCGGAAAGAAGGTGTCGTTTTCGGTGTTGCGTGACTTGGTTTCGGCATTCGCCAACCTTGATGCCGAGAGTATCAAAACCGACGTGGCCAAGATGCTTGTGCAGAATGTGGCGTTCGATGTCACTGAATCTGCGGCAACACTCACAATCAAGCAGCAGGGCTATGCGGCGAAGACCGTCAGTGTGCCGGTGGCCACCGACAAGCATAGCGGTATCATCACCGCTGCCGACAAGGTGAAGCTTGAGAGTGCCTACACATCTTCACAGACTGCGGTTACTGCCGCAAACAATGCGCAGAAAGGTGTAACGGAGCTGTCAAATAGCATCGGCAAACCCAGCGGAATTGCCACGCTTGACGGCGAGGGCAAGTTGAATAGCAGTCAGGTGCCAAGCAATCTGACCACCGAAACCGATATTCAGAATCTGAAAAAAAGCGTCACAGAGGAAATCGGGACTGCAAAAAAGGAACTGGACGGTGTAATCAACAAGATGAAGGGGTATGGCTACAAGTTCATCGCCGAGGCGGCCCTCGACACAGACCCTGGAACGCCATCAGAGAATATCTTCTATATCTGCACCACGCCAGGCGAGTATATCAACTTCCCAACAAATATGCTTTCTGCGCAGCAGGGTTCTGTGTATTTCACGCTTGGCGAAGGAGAGGTGGGATTACTGCTTTACACCCTTCCAAACGATATGCCGACCATTAGCAACTGGTCATTGGTGAAGTTGGATTTGGCGAAAGGCTCCACCGTTAATGATATTGAGAAGCAAATCAGCGATATATCAGCCTCTGTTAAGAAACTGGATAAGAGCGTAGCGCCTCGTTTGTTCTTCAATGGCAACGCTCTTGTGGGTGTTGACAGTCTTTCGCTTGACAAGTTCCTCGTTTTGACCGCTGGCGATGACTACGAGAGCATCCGCAAGAAGGGTGTTGTTGTGGCTCTGTCTGCTGGTGATGAACTGAAGAACTACCAGTGGGGCGGCAACGATTGGGGCAACGCAGAGGATTGGGGCGGCTTCGGCGGCTCATCCGTGAGTAGTATCTTCAATGCCACCAATGAGGTGCCGATAAGTGGCTACTATGTGCTCTGCGATACTGAGAACCAGAAACTCAGCGCAGTCCATGCCGCTTGGAACGCAAAAAAGGCTGTTAGCGGCCTGATTATCTCGTTTGAGGTCGGTTCTGGCATTTGGAAAACCTATCAGTATATCGGAAAGACCGTTTCAGAGGTGAACTGGTATAACACCGAGAACTGGAAGGATTTCGGCTCGCTTGCTGCCGGCAGTGAGAATTACATTGTAATCGACAATCTATGTGGCACTCCGCACATAGGTGAGTTCTATACCTTGGCTACCGCTGTAAGCCGCCTCATTGAATATCAGAAGGAGACTGGTGTCACCTATGCAAAGAAGGGGCTTATCATCAGTTACCGCACGGCAGAGAATGTTATGGAAACTAAGCAGTTCCAAGGTGAGGTCAGCGGTTTCGGTGAGGTAGGTCTTTGGAAGGACTTCGGTGGCGGAGGCTCCGAGGTTATCACTTCGGACACCCCAGAAAAGGGCGGTAAGGATGCGCTGTCAACTGGTGGCGCATACACTCACATGCCTGCCGGTATTGACATTGACACCGAAACTGAGGGTGTGGTGAAGATTAAGCTCGTCAATGCGGATGGCGATGATGTAGGCGACCAGATGCAGTTCACCGTTGGCACTGGAAGCGGTGGCTCAACGGGAACAACTGTTGCTATCGCGTTCAAGGAAAACCCATTCTACGGAAAGGCTGGCGGCAGCTTTGTTGTGAAAGCTGCTATCATGAGTGTGACAAAGGTCGGAGCGCAGGAAACCTCAAACAGTATCATGAGCGTGACCTTCGTCAACAGAACCACCAAGAACAGCGTCGCTTTCTTCACACCTCGCAAGGCTTCGAGTGCAACGCTTACTGACTACTCATTTGAGTTCGATTTGAGTTCGCTTTGTGCCGATGCCGGTGAGTTGCCATTGCAGGCTATCGTCACCGACGACAGCGGGAACACAGCGACCAAGAACATAAGCATCGTGTCCATCAACGTGACATGCGAAAGCGTGCAGACCCTCAACTACACGAAGGAGACCACACTACAAGTAGGAGGCCCGAAAACCTCTATCCCGATGTACCGTTTCCCAAACAATGCGTCCGATAAGGGTATCAGAACACTTGTCGAGATTTACAAGAATGGTGAGTGGCAGACGCTCCAGGACACCGTAATCAACGACACCTACCCACACAATGTTTCAATAGACCCGACTGGTCTTGGCCATGGCGCTTACCCTATCCGCATTCAAGGCACCGACGTTGCGAGCGGTACCAAGGGCAATGTGCTACACACGGCTGTGATGGTCATTGAGCAGCGTGAGAGTGTTGCAGACTATAACAAGCCTATCGTTGTGGCACGCTGGAGCGACGATACCGAAGGAAAGGTGAAATTGTTTGAGACATTGTCTATTGATGTGGCTTGCTATCAGCGCAACTCCATGAGCCCAACTGTCGATGTGGTTGTGAGCAACACCACCAAAAACACAAGCGAGGTGCTCGCTAACAGGGTGATGTACCGAAACAAGTATTACACCATTGAGAAGCGCATTGTCGGCTACTCCGATGGCGATACGCTCGTGTTTGACGCTGTGTGCGAAGAAATCCACCTTGTGGAGAAAATGCAGGTGGACATCAACGGCTCATTGCTCGCTATTGCAGAAACAGAGGGCGCATATTACAAGATTAGCCTTGCAGGAAGGAGCAACTCAGATACAGACAAGACCATCAAGACCCAAGCGTCAGACGGCTCTGAAATCCGAATCGACATGAAGGGGTCCAACTATTCCTCTAACGGTTTTGTAGCCGACAACTTCGGCACAGAGCTGCCAGAGGGTAGAATGGCATTGCGTATCGCAGAGAATGTGGAAGCTGTATGTACCGACCAGCCTTTCGCAAGTCCGTTCATTCCACAGAATGGCCTTGCGCTGTCAATCACCTGCAAAATTAAGAACATCGCAAAACGTGACGCACGAATCATCAGGTGCATGGGTGAGCGTCTTGGCTTCGTCATGACTGGCGAGAAGTTCTATGTCACCACCAACGGCGACAGTGATGAGGCTCTGAAATCTGTGTTCACTACTGCCGCAACTTCGTACCTTGACGATGTGGAATATCGCTTTGATATTGTAATCGAACCCCAGTCTATGGCTCCGTACAGCGGCATTATGCTGTGCAAGGTGTATCAGAACGGTGATATGGCTGCGAGTGTGCCAATCGACGTGTCAAGCTCATTCCCTAACTTCACCGACAATATTCACTTCTACGGCAATGACGCAGACGATTACCTTTTCGAAATCACAAGATGGAACTCATACTACGATTTCATTCAGGCGTTCAACAACTATGTCATCAACCTTACCGACACGAAGGCGATGCTCACCGAGTACGAGCAGAACCAAGTGATGGCAGACGTTACCGCCGAGGGCGTAACAAAGCCACGCCCAGACATGCAGAAACTGCTTGACCGTGGCATTATGGTGTGTGTGATGACACGAACATCGGACAAGAACCTCAGCAAAGACGGTTCTGCTGTAACTGATAGCGAGATTTACTACCCCGACTACATCGAGGGCATCAAGGATAAGAAGACCTCGGTGCTGATGGACCTGTATCTTTACTTCCCAGACCGCCCATGGGCAAACTGCAAGGTTGAGGCTGTTCCTGTGACGAACCAAGGAACCTCAACTCTCGCATACGCCATCAAGAATAAAAAGGCGAAGTTCAAGAAATGCAAGTCGATCACCCTGCTCCACACGAGGGAGGAAATCAGCATGATGTACAATGGAGATGTGGATATTCTATCCAAATTCGACGATGCCAAAAATCTCGCAAGCTCGAAGAAAATCCGTGTAAAGGAAGGCAGCACGCCAATCCGCACTATCACCATCAAGGTTGACTACTCCGACAGTGCAGGCGCAAACAACTGCGCACTTATGGAGCAGATGAACGATGTTCAGATTGCGCTCGGCAGTGACTACATGACCCCTGCACAGAACTTCAACACCGACAAGAGCGAGGAACTGCACACTTCTATTGACGGCATCACCTGTGCACTTTTCCGTACCGACAACAGGATTGGTAAAGACAAGGGTGCAGAGGCTGCAACATTGCCGGAGAACGCATATTTCCACAGCAAGGCGAACTTCAATGTGGATAAGGGCAATCCTCATTTCTTCGGCTTCGAGGATGTGCCAGGCTATAACAAGGGCTGTGTGAACTATGGAGACTTCACTGAGATAGTCACACCGAGAGGCACGGAGATTGACGCTTACAAGGCTACCGTACTCGCTGGCTCGTCAACACTCGTCCCCGGCACCCTCTATATGATTAGTGAGTTCTGCGGTCCAGAAACTCGATTCATCGAGAACGACGGCACCGGCAAGATGACGGAAACCGCCGCAGTTAGCGAGTTTGTGGAAGTTGATAAGGCTGGTGCCGAGATTGCCGAGGATAGCGTGGATAACTACGACTGGGCAACCGTCTACCGAAGTAATGACGGAAAATTTTACAAGTACACTGGTGGCACATGGCGCGACACCACAGGTACTATGGCCTACGACAAGTCCACAAACAGATGGACCATCGTAGGCAGAGTGCTCAACCCTGTGGAGTGCTACGAGTATCGCCAGTATCAGGAGTTCTGTTGGCAGCAGGGCGTGAACAGTGTGGACGACATGCTTAAAACCTTGCACACCGACGATGGCGATGTTCCTGTGTGGTCAACCTACTACGAAGTTCGCTATCCAGATGATGATGACCTCAACGACTTGTTCGCTAAGGGCAAGAAAGTGCCTTACCAGCTGTTCCGTGAGCTGGAGTTCTGCCAGCAGTGCAACCAGAACCTCACCGACAATGCGGAGGAAAACGCAGCCCTCAACCCTGATGGGAGCGAGAAGGTGTTTAATGGTGCCGGAGCATCGACAACCATCACGCTTGGCGGCAAGAGTGTTGCGGGCACGAAAGAGAACCGCCTTTTGAAGTGGCAGAGGGAAATGCACAAGTATTTCTCCCCTCATTCAAACAACCTCTATGTGGTGGCATCAGACTACAAGGCAACCGTTGACCAGCGTGCGAAGAACATGATGATTGCCGTGTATAAGGAAACAGACGGCAACATGCGCTACTACTTCAACCACTGGTATGATGGTGACAGTGTGGACGAGGCCGACAACGATTGCTACCTCACCATTCCGTGGGATATGGATGGTGCCAACAGCCACCTGTATCAGGGTTGGGACGGTGTGATGTTCCGCCAGTCTTACGCTTTGTTCGCAAAGGGCGAGGGTGTCTGGATTGACGATAACGGCACACAGCTTACGCTCCACGACACGGCGGCAGCCATGCGTGCGACAAAGACCAAGACGGGGTTGGAGATATTCTCCACCTCAGGTTGCTACCGATACTGGATGACCAACCGCATTTTGAAGTGGCCTAAGGTGGTGAGCAGCTTCGACGGCCAGCGCAAGTATATCGAGACCGCTACGGCTGCGGACAACCATTACCCTGCATTGCATGGTCTGCGCCTTGAGAGCCTGCCGGCGTTCCAGCGCAAGCGCTTCGCGTACCGTGACGGATTCTTCCAGACCGGCGACTTATTCAAGCATTTCTTCCAGGCTCGTGTGATGGGTGCCATCACCGTGAAGATTACCGCAGCGCAAGACGGCTACTTCGGCATGGGTGTTGACAGCACCAGCAGCGCGAAATACTCCTGCTATCTCAAGGCTGGCGAGAGCCACACCTTCACGGAGGCGGCAACTGGTGTCGGCGGTAAGCTGATTTACATCTTCGGTGCAGATAAGATTTCTGTGCTTGATGTGAGCGGATGCACGCCTAAGAACTCCAACTGGATGCTCGCTGACTGCACATTGCTCCGTAAGCTCATCATTGGTGGCGAAAACTATGTTCCAACGTACACCGATGATATATTGTCTGCGCTGAGCCTTGGCATGATGCCTTTTCTCGAAGAAATTGACATCAGAAATACGAAGGTGCTTACGCTTAATGCGAGCGGTTGCCCACGATTGCGCTCTGTATTGGCGGAAGGAAGCCTTTTGCGCACATTCACACCAGCCGAGTCTTCACCGATATCTGAGTTGCACCTGCCTGCGACGATGACTGAACTTTCATTCGTGAACCTGCCTAACATCGTATATCCCGATAGCGGTTTGACGATCGAGGGATTTTCCAAGATTACGAAATTGCAGTTGTCGGGGTGTCCTAAAATAGACACGTTCCGACTTCTGTCTGATGCTGTCACCGGAGGAGCAAAAATTACGGAAATATCCGTCCCTAACGTGGATATTACGGCAGATACGTCCATTCTTGAGGCTCTCAAAGCGTCTGGAGCACATGGCATAGGCTCTGACCTTGAAAATGCTTGTGACGGTTTGAGCGGAAAGTGGATATTGTCGAAGCTCATTGAGGATTCAGAGTTGGACGTTTTGCAAGCGTATTATCCGTTGCTGCACATCTACAATGCGCAGTACACTCTGATTATGTGTGACGACGAAGAGAGCAATGATGGCAACATTACCAACCTTGATAATGGCAGTAGCGATGGTGACCCTTATGGTTATCAGCCGAGCGGCCATATTTCAAGACTCCAGTCTTTGCTCCATGTCTACCGTGGGCAATGGATGGAGGATACAAAAAAAATGCGTCTGAAGCAAGTGAGTGACGAGAATTTGCGCCTTTTCAAGGACGGAACGCCTTGTGACCCGACCGATAATGCCGGCACGGGCTATGACTTCTTCCTTGGGCTGCCACACTACTGGTACAAAGGCATTAACGACCACGTTAATCAGCGCAAATATATAGCATTCTCCACAGAGGAGCAGGAACCATTATCATCAGCAAGAGGTATAAGCAGAAAAAAGCTCAACGAAATACTTCTCGTCGAGTTCAAGAGTGTGTATGTTCAGAACTTTAATCAAGGGGATGCTTTTGATATAGGCAAGCTGACCACGTCAAGCGCCAACAATGTTTACCGTATGAATGTTGAAGGCATGAAGCAGGTTCGTTGGCCTGGTATTAACAATGACAGCATCGGTGGTGTGTTTCTTGATAGCGAAGGCAAGGTGATTTCAACAGTTTTCACCTATATGCAGTCGTCATTGAGTGACTTCATAAAGGGCGACTATGTGTTTGTTCCTGTGCCATCAACAGCGGCTTCGTTTGTGTTCACTTCGCAGACCGGTAATGATGAGCTTGAGTGTATCGCTGTTGATAGTTCTGATGTTGAGGCTATAGAGCCAGACTGGGTTGAGCATCAGTTCTGCCTCATCGGATGCTATAAGGCTTCTTTGGACTCGTTGCTCCGTATACGCTCTGTAAGTGGCGTATATCCGCTTAAAGGAAATAATACGGCTATTACGAGCAGCTACTGGAAGTATGATGCAAATGGTGACCTCATTGTTCAGCAGCCATCCTCATCGATGGAATTCAACTACACTTGTAAGGATATTCAGAACCTCGCTCGATGCAGGGGAAATGGTTATCAGCTCGTCGACTATGAAATGCACAAAGACATTGCCAACCTTTGGATGGCTGTGCATGGCCGAAGAAACGCTCAGGCGGTAAATGGCATTGGCGTTAGTGAATCACTTACAGGTGGAACAGATGGCACCACAAATCCGTCACCATTCTTTGAAACAACCAGTGGCAGACCTCGCTTCTTTGAACTTGAGGACTGGTGGGGAAACAAATACGAGTGGATGGATAATGTGGCGGTCAATATCACCAGTTATGACGAGTTTTACAAGAACAGGTGCGAAGCGCCTTCTGGTAGTGTAGTTGACCACAAGTGGCACATTAGGATGCCTGACGGTTCTGAACGAGTTGTTCAAGGTGTAGGAACTACTGGTGACCAAAACGAGATTGCAAGAGTTCGCGGTGGTCGTTTTGCAGATGTTGTTCCGAGCGCAACCAAGAATGTAGGCACTTCAACTATGCTTATAAGTCACTACTGCGATGTGCAGTATTACCAACCTTATACTGGGCGTTGCGTGTCGCGTGCGGGCGGCTGCGGTTGCCTGGGCTGCGGGCTCGTGTTCGTGCATGCGTACTACGCCTCTTCGTACTCGGGTGCGTTCTACGGCTCTCGGCTCGCCTTCAGGGGCGAAATCGAGTTCGTTGAGTAGCGTTCGGGCTCGTAAATCGGCAAAGCGTAGAGTGAGAGTCGCGCAAGCGGCTGCTCACTCTCGTTGTATATTTGGGAAATTATTTTTACCTTTGCATCAAGGTAGAGAACACCGGCTGGGCGTTGCGTGTCGCGTGCGGGCAGCTACGGTTGCCTGAGCTGCGGGCTCGTGTTCGTGCATGCGTACTACGCCTCTTCGTACTCGAGTACGTACTACGGCTCTCGGCTCAATTTCTCGACTTCCCTTTATGTTTTAGGAGCATGAAAGGGCATTAATCGTGCCACTACCGTATGCGACGTGTCGCAAATGGCAAGTGCGAGGTGTTCGAGCCTCGGCAACCCTCTTGCGGTAACTTCCGCGAAGAAAGCCGGAAAATAACTAACCTGTCCTGAAGGCTAATGGAAGAAGTATTTAAACCGCTCAACAATTTGATTCCGGAAATTGTGAGCCTGACAAATATGGTCGAAAGTTTTGATTATGTGGTTAACCACCTCGCCTATGAACGGCAGAAGGAACTTTATCGGCCAAAGTGCAAGAAATGGGTAGAGAGCTTGACGCGAGAGATTGCTGATGGTTCTTTTCGCATTTCAAGGGAGGATGTCAATGAGATACATGTCAAGGACGGTCCAAAGGAGCGTGATGTGCAGGCACCTAAAATCTATAAACGTATCGGAATACACGCTATCATGGTCGTTATAGAGAGGTACACTTACCCTACACTCATCAAGAATACAGCTTCGAGCATTAAAGGGCGTGGTATGCACTGGTTGCACCACATTATCGAAGATGACTTGAAAAATGTAGGTCAAGAATATCCGTTCTACTACAAAAACGACATTCATCATTACTACGACAGCATTGACCAGAACAAGATGAAAGAGGTAATAAGGGAGTACGTGAGTGACCCGATATTGCTTCCTATACTCGATTCTTTCATCACGCTTATGCCAGCCGGCTTGTCGAAAGGGCTACGTTCTTCCCAATGCTTTTCTAATCTTTATCTCTCGCCAGTTCATCATCGTATGCTTAAAGAGGTGCCGAGCTACAAAATCATCAATTCAGATGGCGTTGAAGAAACACGATACCTGTATTATAACTATTGTGACGATACAGGATTTCGAGCTAAAACAAAGAAAGAGCTATGGAGGCTGAGGGACATATATGTGAGCGAGGTGGAGAGGCTCGGATTGACGGTAAAGAGTAATGAGGCTGTTCGTCCTATCAGTGATGGTCTCGACATGTGCGGCTATGTTCACTACCCCACGCATTCGCTCATCCGTAAGCGCATAAAGCAGAATGCCGCAAGGAAACTATCAAAGGTCAAGTCACGCAAGCGTAGGAAGGAGATAATTGGCTCGTTCAAGGGCATGGCGTGTCACGCTGACTGCAAAAACCTATTCAAAAAACTAACAAATAAAGAGATGAAGAAATTTGGAGAAATGGGCGTGTCGTACACGCCAGCTGACGGGAAGAAGAGATTTCCTGGCAAGACCACTCGGTTGGGAAACATCTGTAACAAGCAGATAGAGGTTCATGACTATGAGAAAGGAATTAACACTTCGCAAGGCGATGACAGATATGTTGTTTCATTCTACGACCAGCAGAAGAAGGAGTGGGGAAAGTTCTTCACGGCAAGCGAGGAAATGAAGAGCATCCTTGACCAGATCAGCGATATAGAGGATGGCTTTCCATTTGAAACCACCATTGAGAGCGAGGTGTTTGACGGAAATAAGATTAAGTACAAGTTCACATAGCCAAGATTTCACCCTTTTGCAAAGGGTTCCCATTTTTGCTGTATATTTGTAGCAATCAAAAATATACGACAATGGAAAAACTATATGGGAACTACGAAAGAGTTGACCGTCTGATTCAGGTCGGGAAGCGCAGATGGCTATTGTATTTTGGTTTGTTCGAAGATGGCAATGGGAAGTATATTTTTCAGCAATACTTTTCTATGAAACCTTCGCTTGAGGAGGTGAAGAAAATCGTAATCGATACCATCAACGAGGAAACCCAGTCTAAAATCATGTCAGGGTTCAAGTGGAAAGGCAACCTCGTGTGGCTCAGCGAGGCTAACCAGCTCAATTACTCACGGGACTTTGCAGTAGCCTACTATTGTGAGAGGAAAGGAGAGGATTACGCCCTGCCTACATACAAATTTGGAACAGACGATAAACCAGTTTACTATTTATTTGAAACGTTTGAAGAATTTATGCAGTTCAGCAAGTCATGGTCGCAGCATATAGCAGATGCCGTGAGCGAAGGCTGGAACGAGAAGAATAATATTAACTGGTCTGGTTATGATGTGTAACTATCTTACACACAAATGATAAGCGCATTCTTAGGAGTGCGCTTTTTTGTTTTGTTGAGTTCCAAGAATTTAGTGATTTGCATAACCGAAGAACTATTGTTTTATTTTTGCGTATAGAGCTGCCGAAGATCAAGCGGCTATCACTATAAATCTATCTCATTATGGACTCAGACAGACTTTACCAGATGGTTTTTTCAATGATTAGTGCAGTGGCGACGGCACTATCACCAACGTTGCCGTATATTTTGCTTTGCACCGCCGCTGTGCTGATGGACTGCTACACTGCTTGGCGGCTCGGAAAGCGTGTCCGTAAGGCTCACCCACGAAAGACGACGAAGAACACGCCGAAGTTCAACAGCAAGCATTTCGGAGATGTGCTGCGCACGCTGATGCTGGTGTACGCCCTACTGGTGTTCGCGTACTTCCTGCACATGTATGTCACAGACTCGCTGAATTTCAACGCCATGAAACTTGCGGCCGGTCTTGTTATAGGCTGGGAGATTTGGAGCAGTCTTGAGAATGAGAGCAGTTGCAACGGCAAGAAATGGGCTAAATTGCTCCAGGAAATCATGGTTGACAAGACAGAACGGCACTTCGACATTGACCTGTCAAAGTTCAAGCATGTAGATGATGTGGAAGAGAAAATCTAAAATGGCTGGTCAGCAATTCAAAATCGATTATTAACCATTGATAGGGGTTGTTTTGGTATTATGTTGGTTTCGACCGGCCATTTTTAAAATATTTTCGATATGGAAAAGGAAAAATTTCATTTGATTATTGACATGGGGCATGGGAGCAACACCCCCGGAAAGTGTGCGCCCGACAAGTCGTTCTACGAATGGAAGTTCAGCCGCAAGGTCGGCAAGGAAGTTGGCGCACGATTGGCGAAGATGGACTATAACGTGCATTACACTTGGCTTGAGGATAGGGAGCCGATCTATCCTGCCGATATGATGCTGCGCAAACCACAACTCAACAGGGCGCTGATGTGGCGTGTGGAGCGAGTGAATGAACTGTGCGCTAAGTACGGTACCCAAAACTGCGCTTCCGTGTCTATCCACGCCAACGCCAGCGGCGATGTGTGGGACGACGCGAGCGGCTACTGCGTGATGGTCGGCAAACATGCGAGCAGCAAGAGCAAGCGTTTTGCTCAACTTTTGTATGACGAGGCGTACAAGCGAGGGCTAAAAGGCAACAGGTATGTTCCCGATGAACACTACTGGGTACAGGGGCTGGCGATGTGCGACAGAACTAACTGCCCAGCCATCCTCACCGAGAATATGTTCTATTCCAACAAAAAGGATTTGGAATTTCTCAAAAGCGAAGAAGGTGTGGAGCAAATCATTCAGCTACACATCGATGCGATTGTGAAGTATGTGCAACAACTTTAAAGTAAACTTCGGGTAAATTTCGAGTAAACTTCGGGTAAATGGAAAAGGACTATACAAAGTATGAGGGTTGCGCCAAAGCAGTTGCAGTGATAATTGCACTTGTGATGCTGGCAGTCGTGCTTTGCGGTTGCCGAACGAAATACATCACAGAAACCGAGTACAAGGAAGTGCCAGTTGTGATGCACGACACGGTGCAGAGCCACGACACACTGAAAATAATAGCGTGGCGCATTGACACCACAATCGTTAAGGATAGTGTATATTTCGCCATTAAGGGCGATACAATCTTCAAGGAAAGGTATAGCACCAAGTGGCGCATTAAAATGGTTCACGACACGATTTTTACGGCTTCCGACAAGCGGGCGCACGAAGAGAATCCAGTTGAAACGAAACACAACACCGACAAATCAGACACAAAAGAGGTGAACCGCCTATACTGGTGGCAGGAGTATTTGATAATGTTCGGTTGTTTTTGGATTTTAAATTTTATTATATGGTTTATCAAATTCGTAAAACCAAGATAAATTTACCCGAAACGCAAATAAATGTACCCGAAATCTAATTTAGAGTAACACACAAAGAACTTGTTTTTCAGCCCTGATATGGATTGTCGGGGCTTTTTTGCGTCCGTTCATATAAATATTGATATAAATGTTTGTTAAATACTTTAACAAGTTTGCTTTTTTGTTACACTTTGTGCTACTTTTGTAACATAATAATTATAAAAAAACTACTTGAGTATAATTAATATTCACACTATCAATTATTTATAACTATGTTATCATTGCTTGACGAACTGAAATATTATTTTCAGAGTACGCCAAAAGAAGTCCTCGACAAGGAATGGGAGGAGATGAAGTACCTCAATGACATCGGCCCTGACGTTATTGAGTATGCGGAAAGCGTGAGAAAATATTTCGGCGTAGAAGTCTCATATTGCGAAAAAATGGAGGAATGCAAATATGACATACCCCAATCTTGCGCTAACAACAAAATTGATGCTGAAACACTTTATTATATGGCTGCATAATGAATACAGAAAAAGCTACATTCAGACTTGACGCATACCGCTTCACAAAAGCGAGCATGGACTTCGATATTCCAAATCCATCGGAATTAACAATATCGTTCTATCCAAGAGGTGAGTTTCACGAGGATAGGGCTTGCTACAATCTTTTTTTTGATGTGGTCGTGGATTGTAAAGAGAGACGGACTTCTGTTGTCAAGGTGTCATGTGAAGCGTCATTCTCCTTTGACAAAGTATGTGAGTTGAAAGACATTCCTGAATATTTCTATCCTAATAGCTTGGCAATCATTTTCCCCTACATAAGGGCATTCGTTAGTACATTGTCTGTCCAGGCCAATATGTTTCCTATCGTATTGCCAACCGTAAACCTAACTGGGCTTACAGGAACTCTGAAAGAAAAGACAGAAGTCATTTAATGGTAATGGTCATTGGATGAGGAACACAGAAATATTCCAGACACTTGAATATCGCCAAAACGATACGGAGGTTGAGGCTCATGGTCCCTATTTTTGCTACGAGCGAAACACTGATGGAACGCTAAAAAAGGGAACAAAAGAACCGTGGCTTGGCGAGGGCTATTATTTTTGGGATTCAAGGATAAGCGATGCGAAATGGTGGGGAAATACCGTCTATCGTGAAAAAGGAACAGGATACGTCGTTTGCAAGACATCTTACGACCAGCACTCTCCTTTGCTGTATGATATGGTTGGTGTAACCTCTATGTTTGATAGTTTTGTGGACTGTGCGGAATACCTAAAGGAAGTGCGTAAAGTAAAGGTCATATCTTTTCCATCTGTACTATCTTACCTGAAGAAACATACAAGTTTCCAGCATAAGTATAAGGCGATAAGGGTATGGCCAAGTCCTTTGTCCATAAGCACAACTGGAATATCATTCCCTGGGCAAAACAAAATAGTGTTAGGCAGAGCCGACAAGATACAGGTATGCTTCTTTGACAAGACGCTGCTCACAAATCCATTTCAAATAGTACATAGGGAGGTAGTTGAGGAGAACCAAACGATATAAGGGCACTTTTGCTATTTCTCCACATTATTTTGAATTGTACCATTATAAACGTACAAAAATAAAATTATTTTTGCATTTATTTTCCGCATTACACTCAACAGACCACAAGAGGCTGCGCCAAAAATAGGCACAGCCCCTTTTTTTTATTTTTTTTCGTTTTTTTTCTTGCTTTTTTTAGGAAAAACTTGCATAATCAACAAATGTTGATTATCTTTGTAGTGTTCTAAGGAACAAAAGAGTTAATTAACATGTTTAACAAAAAATGATTCAAAAAAATGAGCGAAGAAAAATTCATTAAGGAAATCATTGAGGTGGTTGCTCTACTGCTGAAATTCAGAAAAACAACCGATGACAGCGATAAGCGCATCATCAGGGATGTTATCAGAGCCGTGGTGAAAGAACTAACAAGAGTTTAACCGCAAAGAACCCTCCCCGAAAGGGGAGCGGTTCTAATTAAAAAAAATAAAAGACAATGACGGAAGAAAAACTTATTAACGAAATTATGGAACGTGCACGTGGCGAAGAAGGCCAGCGACTTGCCGATGAAGCCATAGCACGGTATAAGAGCGCATCGCCACAGAAAAAGGTGATGGAGCTGAAAGAGCAAGAGATTATGAAGGTGCTGAAGGTGTCGTACATCGCCGAGAGGTTCTTTGGGCGATCGCGCTCATGGCTGTGCCATAAGCTCAATCACGACATTAGAAATGGGAAGCCCGACGACTTCACCGAAGACGAGAGGCGGACGCTAAAGGACGCTCTCGACACAATAGCATACGAAATACAAAATCTGTCGGACAGTATGTAGTTTATCATTCTTCGCTCATCTACATATAGCAGACACGGGCGCATCCTCAACTGGGTGCGCCCGCTTTTTCTATCGGATTTTATGGCGTGTAAACTAAAATGGTGGTTGATTATATCTATTAACTTTACGACTTTGGTGTTTATCATGACCAAAAAAGATGCCACGCAAAACAATGTAAGCCAGACCAAGAACATTGATTGTGGTTGTAGCAAGCAATGTGCATAGCACAGTTGACGTTAAAGTTAATATGGTAAGGCCAGTTAAAAATACTGCGCAAAGTACTGTAAGCAACCATATAGATACAACAGACATAACCCAAATAGCCAAATGCTTTCGATAAGTTTTAATGCGTCTTCAAATTTCATAAATCTTTATGCTGGTCGTTTAACTTGATCTTGTACCAATAAAACTAAATGTCTCAAAAATGACAGATACTCAGGGCTTCTATTCCCTGCCTTCACTAACACATTATCAATATATAAGCGTATTTCTGCGTGGCACAAGTATCGTCCTGTTTGAACAATCTGTATCATGATTGATTTTCTTGTCTTGAGTTGGATGTCGCGAACAATTTTTGCAATCATAGAAACAGTTTTAACAAATGTGTCACCATCTTGACGAGGCCTTTGAGCTATTTTGTGAATGAAATCAATGTATCCATCAATGCCTTGTCTTACTACAGATATTCCACTTTCAGATTTTCCGCTTTCTTGAACTACAAGCTCAAAAGCAGATGGTGACAAGGTGCCATCAGAATCGAAAAAAGAAGGTGAATAAATTGCCCTCAACAATGTTTCACCATCTTCGATACTATTATGTTTAGGAGTGTTAGACATTTGCTATTTCCTGCATCAGTTGATTTACTTCAATCTCATCAAAGGGTAGTTGTTCATCACCAACAAGGTCATCAGCTTCAATGAAGTAAGAGTATGTGGTAGAACTAATCACAATACTCGCAAGCTTGTTGGAGCCTTTGTAGTTGATGAAAATATCACCGTTGACGCCAGGTGCGATTTGCCACAATGAGGTATCCCAATGTGGCAAACTTTTTATGACGGATTTTACGTTCTCAACTGAAGCACTATTGATAGAATGTCCACCTCGGCAATCCCAGTTTTCTTGCAATTTTGTAAATTTGTCCAGTGTCGCAAGAACAGCCATTTTTGACAAAAATGGGTAAGATAATCCTGTTTGAACAGTAATGTTAAAGAAGTCATAAGCCTCCTCACATTGAGGGGTGTTGATTGGCAATTCATTATGGTAATCATAATGTCGCATACTATTAGAGCCAACTGTCAGATCTAAACTGTTGGCACGTGACACGCCTAATGCTGTTGCAATTGTGAATGCCTCTATAATCATCTCTCATTAAATTAAAACTCCGGTTCCATTTTCTTCAGCAAGTCGTTTTTCAGCAATGAGAAAAACAACTGCTTCTCACATTGATGCGCTTGAACCAAATCGTCTAACACATCTTTCATTGTACATTTGTCGCCCGAATACACTTTATAGGTGTCAATGTCAATAATAGAACCCTGAATTGAGTTGTTGTCCAACTTTTGCAAAACACTTGGGCTATACTGTATAGTATTCTTAAATTCACCAGTCTCAACCTCTGTTTGTATGTGAAACTTGGTGGGCTTGTTATTACTACCCAACAGCTCAAATGCTATGTTAACCTCATTGCTGATATTTTCATCAAAGAAGTTGACATACCGTAGCCCAAGTCTTTGCACATTTCCTAATATATCAAAGCTCTGACCAAGTACCCACTCAAATAAATCATAAAATCTCCCCCAACCAATATACGGAATAGTAGAGTTGAGGGCAATCATTTGAGCTCCGATTTGAAGAGTGCAGTCATCTCCATCAACGCGATAAAGAGGACGATATTTCAGACTTTGGTCTTTGCGTATAATGACAGCAGGCACAGGAGGGAAGGGTAATGATTGAACTTTACCCTTTAGACGTTCTTTGACTTTAGCGTAGATAAGCGCAAATAAAACATTGGGGTCTGTATTAGTGTCAAAACGAACCTCAATGATTGCGTCAGCAACATTATCGTGCTTCAATTTTAGTGGTAAAGTATCCATAGTGGTCGTTGTTATTACATAACTCAATTTGTTAATTAAGTTACTTTTTAATTTGCAAAATTAAACATCATCAATTAATCACCCAAATATTTGCTATGAAATCTTCAAAAACGGCTCGTTTTTTAACACTTGCCAACCAAAACCGACCATATCAAAGTCAAGAAAAGCCCCTGCTGGGCAAAGCAGAGGCAGCAACGCATTATCTCAACAGCACGGATTCTATTGCGTTACACAATACCATAACAGCATGGTGCGCAAATGTTCGGTGCTGTATGAATTTTTTACATAAAAAGGCTGCCTATGCTTCACGCACAAGCAGCCCAAAAGTCAAACATTTAATTCACTTAGTGAACCAATGTACCGCAAAGTTACTAAAAATTTCTCGACGATGCGATAAAGTCGCACACTTTTCTCACGCAGGCAGTCGCCATTTCGGGTGTCACCTTGACGTATGAGTAAAGCATCTTGTTCTTTCCTCCGCCGAGTGAGTGGCCAAGCACATAGTCAATGACGCTCTCGCTCTCTCCGAGCATGAATGCGTGCTGTGCGAACGACTTGCGAGCGGAATAGAATGTGAGGGAAGGAAGGTTCAGCGTGTCCCTGTATCTCCGGACAATCTCGCCAAATATTTTGCATATTCTTATTTCAGGAGATATGGAAATGCCAAGATGCCCATTTCTTCCTTTGTACTTGTCAATAATCTGTTTTGCCTCGTTCGGTATGGAAAACTCCACAAAAGGGTTCGCTTTTGCTTTTCGCTCTGTCTTTGTCCTAATGTAATGTAGCGTGTCTGAGCATTCGTTGAAGTTTATCTTCGCTATGTCTATGATATTTATTCCTCCAAGATAGTATGATAACATGAAGATGTCGCGAAACTTGACGAAGTCTTTTTTCTGAATCTCGCAGTCTCGTATGTTCCTTATCTCGTCTGGAGAGAGCCAGTTCTGCCGTATCGCTATTACATTTTTGTTGAGTCCTTCTGTTGGGTTCGTGATAAACTCTGTGTATCCGTTTCTTTGGCAATAGTTGATAATCTGTGATAGAAACGCAACACGGCATTGCAGTGATGCTGGAGAAACCTTTCTGCTGCCTTCCTTCACGAGTCTATTAACCATGAGTGGTGTGATGTGGTTGACAAGTGTCTTTTCCGATATTATGGATGTGATGAAGTTGAAACAACAGCGATATACTGTTTTTGTAGACTCTTTTGCTGTTGAAACCTCCTGCATTTCTTCGAATGCGGAGCGAAGAGTGTGTGACTTCCTTGTTTTCGTTTGTTGGATAGTTTCTACAAGTTCGGAACACGATATTCCTTCCGTGTATGGAATCTCGTCAATCATGTGCTGCACATCGTTAAGCCTGGCGAGTAGCTTTTGGTTGAGGTAAGTGGCGTCGCCACGTTTTACCACTTTCCCATTTTTCCACTCTTTAGCGGAGTTGAGAACGACATCGGTGACGATGTACCTTGTTTGCGAACGGTGAGATACTGCAATCCTCACCTTCTGCTTTCCGTCTTTCAGTGCCTTTGCCGGCACGATAGTTAGATAAATTGTTGCCATAATTTTCAACTTGTTTTTTCGACAATAAAAAGGAAACAAAAACGTCAAATCCGACAATAATCCGACAATAATTCTGAATTCAAATTTGAGTTTGTTCCCTATATTAATTATTGGTTAAGTTCTTAAATGTTCGCTAATTAAGCTGTTCTTTAGTCCTTTAAATATCCTCGCTCTTGTATATATTGTGAATATGAGTTAATTTTGCATTTAATTATGCTAACTCGACTACGATATATATTTACGCTGATGGCTGTGGCGTGTGCCATGGTGTGTGGTGCGCAAATCAATACCGACCAGGTGTTGCGCATAGGGCAGAACTCCCTCTTTTTTGAGGACTATGTGCTTTCCATTCAGTATTTCAATCAAGTTATCAAGGTGAAGCCATATTTGGCAAAACCATATTTCTTTCGCAGTGTGGCAAAGCTCAACCTTGGCGACTATAAGGGCGCGGAAGACGACGCCACGCTGTGTATCGACCGCAATCCGTTTATCGTAGATGCCTATCAGGTGCGAGGCGTGGCACGGCAGAACTCACGCAAGTTTGCCGAAGCCATAACCGACTACGACAAGGCGTTGGACATTCAGCCCGACAACAAGAACTTTATGTTTAACAAGGCATTGTGCCAACTCCAACTCAAGCAGTATCACGAAAGCGATTCTACTTTCCACTATCTGGAAAAGCACGACAGGAAAAACGAACGCGTGTATTTGGGTTTGGCGCAAATCTGCATCGAAACCGGCGACACCACGGGCGCACTTGCGTATGTGCAAAAGAGCCTCGGCATATCGAAAAACACCCCCACTGCCTATGCCGTGCGTGCGCAAATTGAGGCGCAGCGAGGCAATTTCCAATCGGCGGCGGCTGATATGGACTCGCTGATAAAACTGGAGCCAAAGAACGTGAACAACTACATCAACCGCGCATACTTCCGCTACAAAAACGACGATTATTTCGGGTGCTTGAGCGACTACGACTATGCCATCACCCTTGACCCCGAGAACAGCGTGGCAATCTACAACCGTGCCCAACTCAACGCCGAGGTGGGTGAATATGCCAAGGCAATCACCGACTTCTCCACGGTGCTGCAACGCGACTCGCAAAACTTTCTTGCGCTCTACAACCGCCTGCAACTCTACCTCATGACCGAGCAATACCGCAAAGCCCTTGGCGACTACGACCGCATTTTGAAGAAATACCCCAACTTCGAGTCGGGCTATATGCAGCGTGCCGCCATTAAGCAAAAGCTTGGCGACGTGAAGGGCGCACAGCGCGACAACGAGCGCGCCATCGCCATTTTCAAGAAGAAGGGCATTCAGGTGTCGTCGTTCAATCCTGCCGATTTGGAGGCGAAAAAGGCAGAGAAGAAGATGGCGCAAGAGATTGAGGACGCAAAGCGTGGCGTGGAGCAGCCTATGACCGAGGAGGATATTATCAAGAAATTCAACCAACTGCTCACAGTAGAAGACGACAACGGTTTGAAGCCCGAATACGACAACCGCACCCGTGGTCGCATCCAAAACCAGAATGTGGACATTGAGCCAATGCCAATGTTCTTCCTCACCTATTATAATATAGTGAACAAACTCAACGGCAAAACGCACTATATGAAAGAAATGACCGAAGTGAACGAAAGCCGTTTGCTCTCGAAAATGCTTGTGCTTTCGGCCGATGTGGTGCAACTCGACTCTACCACCATCAACAAGCACTTTGAAAGCATCGACTATTACAACGGAATGCTTGCCGTGTCGAAGCCACGATCGGTGGATTACTTCGGCAGAGCCATGGACTATATGATGGTGAAAGACTATGAGCGCGCCATCGCTGACATCGACCGTGCTATCGGTCTGTCGCCAAAATTCACCCTCGCATACTTCCTGCGTGCCAACGCCTACTATATGCAATATCAACTTGAAAAACGCGACGTGCAGAATAGTGCTCAAGCCACCACTTCAGATGCAGCCGCTGCGGCAAAACTTCTTGCGCACAGCACGTCTGACAGTAAGCTCTCTGCCGCGCTCGACGACTATAACGAGGTGTTGAAACTTTCGCCAAAGAGTGTGTATGCGCTCTATAACCGTGGTTTCATCTATATGCTGATGGGCGACTACACATCGGCAATAGGCAGTTTCAACGAGGCGATAGCCATCAAACCCGACTTGGGAGAGGCATTCTACAACAGGGGACTGATGTACTTCAAACTGGGCAATCGTGAGAAAGGCGTTGCCGACCTGAGCAACGCAGGCGAACTTGGTGTGCTTCCAAGCTACAATGTGCTAAAACGAATGAGTTATTGATGCGATTAATGCATTGATTTATAAAGTGTTAAAAATGGACTTTTTTGGATGGGCTATTCTATTTACCTTTGCCATGACAAAATGCATCAAAGATAAACAGCTTGAAGCGTAACGGCTTCAGTTCATAATAGAATAAGTAAGAACAGGTGGGGCTCAAAAAGCCAAAATTTCACCTTGATCCAAGCCCACACAGAGAAGACATGATATCCATTACAGTAGCAAAAGTATGCGCAATCGCCTTTTTTGAAAAAACTTGCTTACAACTTCTAACTTGTGGCCTCTAATTTCTTCCTGAAAAGTTTCGGGATTCCAAATTATTGTGTAAATTTGCACCTTGATTTATAATGCAATGTAGTGCCGTTGTATGGCACGAATAAACTAACAAAACTGAAATATGATCAACATTAAATTTCCAGACGGAAGTGTGAAGCAATTTGAGAGTGGTGTAACTCCGCTCGACATTGCGAAAAGCATTAGCGAGGGTCTCGCACGTATGATTCTCGCTGCATCATTTAACGGAGAAGAGTGGGACATCTCTCGCCCGATTTGTAGCGATGGCGAGATTCAGCTCTTTAAGTGGGACGACAAGGAAGGCAAGCACGCCTTCTGGCACACATCAGCTCACTTGCTGGCAGAAGCTCTTCAAGAACTCTACGACGGTATTCAATTCGGTATCGGTCCAGCCATTGAAAACGGCTTCTACTACGATATCGACCCAGGTGAAAACGTCATCACAAGCGCCGATTTCCCAAAAATCGAAAAGAAGATGCAGGAAATCGTGGCACGCAAAGAGGTCGTGGTTCGCGCCGACATCTCCAAGGCAGATGCTTTGAAGAGCTTTGGCGACAAGGGACAGACCCTCAAGTGCGAGCTGATTAGCGAACTTGAAGATGGCCACATCACCACATACACCCAAGGTAATTTCACCGACCTCTGTAAAGGTCCACACATTCCAAGCACAGAGCCTATCAAGGCTGTGAAGGTGCTCTCAATCGCCGGCGCTTACTGGCGTGGTGACGAAAAGCGTCCACAGTTGGTGCGTGTTTACGGTATCAGTTTCCCAAAGAAGAAGATGCTCGATGAATACCTCACCATGCTCGAAGAGGCAAAGAAGCGCGACCACCGCAAGCTCGGCAAGGAAATGGAACTTTTCACATTCTCGCAGAATGTGGGTCAAGGTTTGCCATTGTGGTTGCCAAAGGGCGCAATGCTCCGCAACCGCTTGCAGGATATGCTTTCAAAGATTCAGCGCAAATATGGTTATTTGCCAGTAATCACCCCACATATCGGTAACAAAACCCTCTATGTGACCTCTGGCCACTACGCAAAGTATGGCAAGGACTCGTTCCAGCCAATCCACACCCCAGAAGAAGGTGAGGAATACTTGCTCAAGCCAATGAACTGCCCTCACCACTGTGAGATTTTCCGCTCATCACCACGCAGCTACAAGGATCTTCCTTTGCGCTATGCAGAATTCGGTACCGTTTACCGTTATGAGCAAAGTGGTGAGCTTCATGGTCTTACCCGTGTGCGCAGCTTCACACAAGACGATGCCCACCTGTTCTGCACACCAGAGCAGCTCAAGCAGGAGTTCCTCGCTGTGATGGACATCATCAACTTCGTGTTCAAGATATTCGGCTTTGAATATGAGGCTCAGATTTCGCTCCGCGACCCTAACCACAAGGAAAAATATGTGGGTACTGACGAAGTTTGGGAAAAGGCACAACAGGCAATTATCGAGGCTTGCGAAGAAAAAGGCTTGAAGGCAGCCCAGGTTGAAGGCGAAGCTGCATTCTACGGTCCTAAGCTCGACTTTATGGTGAAAGATGCCCTCGGTCGCCGTTGGCAGCTCGGTACCATTCAGGTTGACTACAACTTGCCAGAACGCTTCGGCTTGGAATACACCGGTAGCGACAACCAGAAGCACCGTCCGGTGATGATTCACCGTGCGCCATTCGGTTCAATGGAGCGTTTTGTGGCAGTGCTCTTGGAACACACCGCTGGTCACCTCCCATTGTGGCTCGCATCAGACCAGTGCGTGGTGCTCCCAATTAGTGAGAAATATAACGAATATGCTCAGCACGTGGTAGATGTTCTTGACGAGCAAGGCGTGCGTGCGGCTATCGATGTACGAAACGAAAAAATTGGACGCAAAATCCGTGACAACGAACTTAAGCGCATCCCTTATTTGCTCATTGTAGGTGAAAAAGAAGCTGCAAATGAGGAAGTTTCTGTAAGAAAACAGGGCGAAGGTGATAAAGGTTCAGAAAAAATTCTTACCTTTGCAGCCGAAATCAATGCGAAAGTTGCTGAACAGACCGATTTTGCAGCCGTATTGAAGAAGAAATAATAACGATTAAAATTACTTGATGGAGAAAAAACCATTTTGGAGTGGGCCCCGCAAACCAATGAACAGCGGACCTCGCCCACAAGCAGGACGAAACAAATTTCGCGGCAACCAGAAAAAGGATAAAGACGAACTCGCAATCAACGACCAAATCCGCGCTCGCGAGGTGCGTTTGGTGGGCGATAATGTGGAAGAAGGAATTTATCCTATCGCAAAGGCTCTTAAAATTGCCGACGATTTAGAGCTCGACCTTATTGAAATTGCCCCTATGGCGCAACCACCCGTATGCCGTGTAATGGACTATCAAAAGTACCAGTACCAGCAGCGTAAACGCTTGAAGGAGCAAAAGGCGAAATCCACCAAGGTAGTAGTGAAAGAAATCAGGTTTGGACCACAAACCGATGCGCACGACTACGATTTCAAGCTCAAACACGCCATCGGCTTCCTGAAAGAGGGTGCCAAGGTGAAGAGCTATGTGTTCTTCAAAGGACGCTCAATCCTTTTCAAGGAGCAAGGCGAGGTGCTTTTGCTGCGTTTTGCCAACGACCTTGAAGAATACGGCAAGCTCGACCAGATGCCAGTGCTTGAAGGTAAGCGCATGACCATCATGCTCTCGCCAAAGAAGGTGAAAGATGCTCCAAAAAAGGATAAGGTGAAAGCTGAAAAGCCAGCCGAGCCCAAATCTGAAGAGGAAGCTCCAAAAGAGTAATTTACTTTAGAGAAGAAAGAAGGAGAGCAGGCTTGGTAAGTGCCTGCCTCCGATTATTAATAACTTTTTTTTAAATAACAACAAAAAAATGCCAAAAGTTAAGACTAATTCCGGTTCCAAAAAAAGATTCACCTTTACCGGAACAGGAAAGATTAAAAGAAAACATGCTTACAAGAGTCACATCTTGACTAAGAAGACCAAGAAAGCAAAGAGAAACCTTACTCACGTTACTATCGTGGACAAGGCTAACCTCAACTCTATCCGCCTTCTTCTCGTTAAGAAGTAATTCGCTTTTTAGAGCTTAGTTTTTTATTTTAATCAAAAAGAGATTTTTTATCATTTTTATTAACCGAGTGTTTAGCACATTAAGAGCACAATAACGAATAATGTGCCGCTAACATTCAAAATCAATTTAAAAAAATGCCAAGATCAGTAAATCACGTTGCTTCAAGAGCTAAACGTAAAAAGATTCTTAAACTTACAAGAGGTTATTTCGGCGCTCGCAAAAACGTCTGGACCGTTGCCAAGAACACTTGGGAAAAAGGTTTGACCTATGCTTACCGCGATCGTAAGAACAAAAAGCGCAACTTCCGCGCTCTTTGGATCCAACGTATCAACGCAGCTGCACGTTTGGAAGACCTTTCATACTCTAAGCTCATGGGTATGCTTCACAAGGCAGGTATCGAGATCAACCGCAAGGTGCTCGCTGACCTCGCTATGAACAACCCTGAAGCATTCAAGGCTATCGTAGAGAAGGCTAAGAACGCTTAATAGTTGAGCTATTAGGGTGGCGCTCTCCGAAAGGAAGTGCCTCTAAGGGTATCAAAATGGACAGATTCGCCCCACAAAAAGGGCGTCTCCGTCCATTTTTGTTTTCGCAAGCAAATCAAATATTCACATAACGTAGAGGACTCGCATGATGCGGCACCTCCAATGCCTGTGTCATCATCAACCGCTCGCCGTTTCACGGCGAAAAAAAACTGAAAATTGTGATTTATTGGTAGGAGGCTATGTGAAATCTCCCAAAACGATAACGCCATAGCGTAGGGACATGCCTTCGGCATGTTGGGTTGCGTTGAAACATTGCCGATTGCATTGAACTATAAAATCCCTTGTTCGGGCGTAATATCAAGTCCGGCGGCTTCGACAAGTTGCCGGTCTTTCTTCATCACCTCAG
>ENA-UERK01000564-UERK01000564.1-human-gut-metagenome-genome-assembly--contig:-NODE-564-length-31002-cov-13.766985_pt1 | contig 31002 bp, 25 predicted proteins | sample MGYA00242957_ERZ507957 | MGnify/ENA primary metagenome ERZ507957 (study PRJEB26167, sample SAMN06115538) | human gut metagenome | host: Homo sapiens | place: China:Heilongjiang | collected 2015-11-06...
AAAGACGCACTATTCCATAACTTAAAAAGTTACTTCGTAGTGCGCCGCTGCTTGCCATTGTGCGACAAGAAATCTTTACTCTGGGTTCGTCACCGTTGCGGACACTTTCCTATCCGCACATTCTGATTAACGAATAATTCTATAAAATTGTTGTAAAAACAAAATAAAGCATGTCCCTGATTTTGTTTTACACACTTATTATATACCCTCCGCTTTAAAAAGTCAAACGTTTGTTCGTATATTTTAGAAAATTTTTTTGAATTTTCATAAATTCAGTTCTTCCAATAATTTTTTTGCCCGCTCTTGTTCTTCAGTCGTTATATTTTGATTCACTTTGATTTCGTTCATCGCGGCTTTCCTTCCGCCGCAAAACAATATCCTGCACCACCGCCGCACCTGATAAAACGGAAACAATATCGGACATTTTTTCAGCGACGGATAATATACCGCCATATCTTTATACGAAAGAAATATGCGGCTCATCAGATGTCTGAATTTTCCGCCCTTTTTATTTTGCGACATCGCAAGGTTTTGTTTGAGCGTTCCGTATACTCCGCCTTGCAAAATATAATTCTCCATTTCCTGCGTAATTTCGGAATGTTCTTTGTTCCCGAACCACGTAGCCGCCAGATTTTCCGCTTCTTCCGAAAATTTTAAGAGTCCTCCGTCAGACAATAATTTGTTTCTCTTATCTGTATTGCCGGTATTTACGCGATTATACAGCCACAAATCGGCAAACGGTCTTACCCCGCATCCGCCGTGAACAAAATGCTTTGCCATATGCGCTATATGATAGTAATAAAACATCTCGTCGTTCATAGCGTGCCGGCTTGTTCCGTTTATCGGTTGCACGTAATTCCATACCATCTGCAGCGGAATATCCGCCTTACTCACCACATCGCTTTCGATAAGCGAAAAATGCAGTTCAAGATGCACGCCGTTTTCGGAATACATTTTTATATCGTGCGATGTTTTTTCTCCGCTTGTATATTTTAACGAATCGCATAAAGTCTGGACGGCAAGATTCAAATCTTCCTCGCGCACTAAAATATCTATATCGCAGCTCGTTCTCATCCACGGCTCGGGATAATACTTGCGTATTACCGAACCTTTCAACGGAATAAACGGTATTTTCGCTTCTTCAAGCGTTTTACAGATTTGCTCCAGCTCGTAATTTATCGTTTCGTAGCGATACACCGCCGTGAATATCTGCTCGTCGAACTTCGCTTTGATTTTTTCTATCGCCGCCCGCTCGTTTTCATCTATATCGGCAGGCAAGTTTTCAAAAACGCCGCTTTTATTCAGCGCGTCTCCCACCAGATGCGCCACGTCGTGCGCCTTCGAAAGTTTATAAACTTCAATCAGAAACCGCGCAGAAATCTCAGGCAAAACAATTTTTTCATTTTGTCCACAAATCTCGCATTTTATGCAGTTAAACATCGTTTGCGCTACGTCATTCATTGCCAAACCCTAATCTCTGAAATACAAATCTCTCGTGTACACTTTTTCGTGCACATCGTCTAAGCAAGAATCGTAACGGTTTGCAACAATCACGTCGCACATTGTCTTGAAACTACCGAAATCATGAATCACTTTGTTTTCAAAAAATGTATCTTCCTGCAAAGTCGGCTCGTAAACAATAATTTCCGCCCCCTTAGCCCGCATTCTCTTCATTACACCTTGTATCGAAGATTGCCGAAAATTATCCGAATTGCTCTTCATTGTAAGGCGATAAATGCCGATAACAACCTTCTTCCCAGGGATTCCGTTTTCGCCGTATTCCCTGTCTTTTCCGTAGAAGCCTGCCTTTTCAAGCACTTCTTCCGCAATAAAATCTTTTCTCGTTCTGTTTGATTCGACAATCGCGGAAATCAAATTTTCCGGAACGTCCTCGAAGTTTGCACGAAGCTGCTTCGTATCTTTCGGCAAGCAATAACCGCCATACCCAAACGAAGGATTGTTGTAATGAGCGCCGATGCGAGGATCAAGACAAACGCCGTCGATAATAGACTTCGTATTCAATCCTTTCGTTTCCGCATAGGTATCCAATTCGTTGAAATAAGCCACCCGAAGCGCAAGATAAGTGTTTGCGAACAGCTTTACCGCTTCCGCTTCGGTCGTATCCATAAACAGCGTGTCGATGTTTTCCTTTATCGCGCCTTGCTGCAACAATTCGGCAAACTTATGTGCCATAACTTCGACTTTCTCGTTCCCTTTCGGGCAACCGACAATAATCCGGCTCGGATAAAGATTGTCGTATAAAGCCTTGGATTCTCGCAAAAATTCGGGACTGAAAATAATATTTTCTGTATGATACTTTTCTCGCACGCTTTTCGTGTAACCGACGGGAATCGTCGATTTAATCACCATTACGGCGTCTTTGTTTACCGAAAGGACAAGCTCAATCACTTGTTCCACGTATTTCGTATCGAAAAAGTTTTTCTTCGAATCGTAATTGGTAGGCGCGGCAATAATAACAAGTTCGGCGTTTTTATACGCCTTTGCCCCGTCCAGTGTGGCAACCAAATTCAGCTCTTTTTCGGCAAGGTATTTCTCTATGTATTCGTCCTGAATCGGACTGACGCGTTGGTTGATTTTCTCCACCTTTTCGGGGATAACGTCAACCGCCGTTACCTCATTGTGTTGCGCAAGAAGCACCGCCAACGATAACCCAACATATCCCGTTCCCGCTACCGCTATTTTCATTTCGTATTCTCCTTGCTGTAAAATTCTTTATACCATTCGGCAAATTTGCGTAACCCGTCGCGCAAACTTGTGTTTGGTTTGAATCCGAAATCTCTTTCAAGCGCGGATGTATCCGCATACGTTACAGGCACATCTCCCGCTTGCATCGGCACAAGTTTTTTATGCGCTTCGAAATCATAATCTTTCGGAAGAACGCCCGCTCGCACCAATTCTTCTTGCAAAATTTGCACAAAATCAAGCAAATTTTCGGGATGATTGTTTCCGATATTGTAAATTTTGTACGGCGGAATCGGCAACCCGTCCTCCCCGTTCTTCTTTTTGGGCGCGTGCATCATCACGCGCTTTACACCTTCCACGATATCGTCCACATACGTAAAATCGCGCTTGCAATTTCCGTAATTAAAAATCTGAATCGTTTCGCCCTTGATAAGCTTGTTCGTAAAACCGAAATACGCCATATCCGGCCGCCCCGCAGGACCGTACACCGTAAAAAATCTCAAACCAGTTGACGGAATGTTATACAGTTTGCTGTATGCGTGTGCAAGCAATTCGTTTGACTTTTTCGTTGCGGCGTAAAGCGAAACGGGGTTGTCCACTTTATCGTCCGTGGAATACGGAACTTTTTTATTGCTACCATATACAGAGGACGAAGAAGCATATACAAGATGCTCAACGCCCTTTGCCCCGTTATCGTAAGAATGACGGCACGCTTCGAGAATATTGTAAAAACCGATAATATTGCTTTCAATGTACACATCGGGATTTGTTATCGAATACCGAACGCCCGCCTGCGCCGCAAGATTTACTACGATATCAAACTTATATTCTGCAAAAAGCTCATCTATAAGCCGTTTATCTGCAATATTCCCTTTAATGAAACGCCATTTCGAAGAGCTGTTTTCTGCAAGTTTTTCGATTTCTTTTAAACGGTATTCTTTAATGGAAACGTCGTAATAATCGTTAAGATTATCTAATCCTACGATTGTTGCCCCGTCAACGGTTTTCAGCAATTCTTTAACAAGATTTGCGCCGATAAACCCCGCCGCCCCGGTGATTAAAATATCTTTATTATGCAACATAATTTCTATTCCTCTGTTTTATTCTCTGCCTTATGCCGACGAAAGAATAATTGAATGACATTTCTTAGCGTTTTTCTATAAAATATTAAGTTAATAATAATCGAAACTGCCAAACAGATACCGCCGCATTCAAGCGCCATTATTATCCAGGCAAAATAGTTAACAGCAGACAATTTAATCCAAAACGTTGCAGCAACCATACAGACAACCGTAACAATGTCCACCAAAATATGCTTTACAAATAATGTAAATCTACGCTCTAAAATATTTTTGCGCAAATACATCGCATAATACACCGTGCGGTAAGTCATGGAAATCATTGTTCCGATCGCAACACCTACAAGACCAAACCAAAATACTAAACCAATGGAAATTAAAACATTCAAAATCATTTCGATAATCGCGCTGTTTTGTGTTTGTTTGTAATGACCTGCGGCAAGAACCATCATACTATAAGGTAAACGCAAACAATAAGAAGCTGTCGCACATGTTATGAGAACCGCAAATACGGGAACAATATAGTCCGCATCCGTAATCCCTTTCGTGTAGATTTGAACAAACGGGACAATGAGTAATCCTGTAATTGTAAATACTAAAACGGTTACGGTATGTAAAAGCCATTCTACACAATCAAAAGTTTTTCCCAGCAGTACCGCTTCTTCTTTCGCCAACATATTGCCGAACAAAGATTGAATACCGGTTGTTAAAGATAGTACAATCTGCTTTACGCCTGTTACAACCAAATTATAAACATTGTATATCGACACATTGATAAGCGTTGAAAAGAAAGTCAACACCACTGTATCGGTATTTTGAAGCACAACAAAGGTAACATGCTGCGCAAGCCCATTCCATTTTTGTTTTATCGGCTCTTCCGTTAATTTTAAAGAATAGTCGATTTGATAATTCCGCTTCACATAAACGGCTAAACCGATAGGACGAATCAAATAAACAAGCGAAGTGATTAATTTCACAATCTGTATTGAAGCCCCGCATTTAATGATTACAACACTGAGTACGGTATTTATAATCACTGTAAACGATTGATAAAATAATTGAATGTAAGCTCGCTGATCGGCACTAAGCAATAATTGATTTCTTATTCCAAAAAAGTATTGAGCAAAATAACTGATTGACATAGCCAAGACCAAAAACAATGTCGATATATAATCAAAATCGTTTCTTTGGCTCAAAGGAAAAAATGCCGCCAATAAAACAACATAAACCGATAAAATAATGCCTACTTTATCAAAAAACTTCCTTGCAGAAATCAGTATTTTACTTGTGAGCACATTATCATTATTAGCCAACGGTTTATATAATGCAGACTCAACAACCATACCAACGCCCAACTCACAAAAACTAATTAAGCCAAGAAGTTGTTGTACAGATGAAACTAAACCATTAACAGTTGAACCATAATAGCTTAATATATATCGCGGCAGAATGAAACCGCAAATAACTGTTATCAGTTGGTTTAGAAGCGAGCTTATCGTATTTAACTGTAGTTTTTTATCCCTTGTCATTTCATTCTTTTTTTCTTGTATATTTTTGCTCCAAAATATGACGGAACCCAAAATAACAATTCCCACAATCTATTCTTGACACCGTACAAACGATTCTCATGACAAAAGCTGGTCTCATGTCGTTTTATGATATGCCTCATTATGCCGTATCTAAGCATAGTTGCTATATATCGTTTTCCTCTGCAACCATACTCTCTATAATTATTCAATTCATACATTGCATTCCACATCGCATCCTTACAATTCTGAATTGACTTTACTTTTCTGTTGTTACATAATCCATCTTCACGACCTGTATAATAAATACACACTGGTTCATTAAGTCCCCAGGATAAATATTTATTTTCAAGTCTAACCCATAACAAGTTTTCTGCAACAAATTTCACGCCTTCTGGCTCAGGAAATCTGTTTTCTTTTAATATTTTTGTCGAGCGACAACCAATTTGTTCACCCTCAGAAAGTGAAAAAAACATTTTTCTCTTAATTAATGGCATTGTGTTAATTTCAGAAGGGAATAATGTTCCCGTGATTTGAGCATTTTGGTCTATGCATTGAGCTTTTATTTGCCAATATAATGCTCTTTCATTCTCTGGTATGGCTTGCCATGCTTTGCGAAAAATTTCCAAACAGCGGGGTAACAACTCATCATCTGAATCTATACATACAATCATTTCTCCCCTCGCATACTCATAAGCGAGATTACGCGCTGTATGAACACCACCATTCTTCTTTTTTAAGTACATAACTGGAAATTGCACGCTCGCCATAAATTGACAAATTATATCATCAATTGACTGAGCTTGTACAGAACCATCATCTACAACAATATATTCAAAATTTCCGTATGTTTGTTTTTTTACAGATTCAATTGTTCTACCAATGGTTTCAAGTCGATTATACACTGGTGTTATAACCGTAAAGAAAGGGTGGGTGGGATTTTGCCACGCATTATTTGTCTTTTTTGTTGTCAAATTATTCATTCGTGCACCTCATCGTCAATTACTTATAAGGTTAGTATAATCTATCCAATCGCCTATCTTTTTATCCCATTCTTTCGGCTCGATTTTATCAAATCCACTCCCATCGAAAAATGTTAATTCGCCAAAGTAGATTTTATTATTCACTTCATAAAAGTCCACTCTTAATTCCGGAATATTTTTGGATAAAACAACTGCAAGCTCTTTCATTTTTTCGAAATTTGTTGGCTTTAATGGCTTCACGTCCGCATGTTCATACCCCCATTTTAAGTCAAGCCAATTGAAATCCATATCAAAATAATCTGCCTTTGTTTTTCCTATTTCTCGATCACTATTGATCATAATTATTTTAGGCTCGCCGTTAAAGCAATAAAACTTATAATCACGTAACTGCCCCGTTTCATCTTCCATATATTTTTCCGCAATAATTTTTCGCGGAACATTTTTATAAGGCCATTCTCTGCCTGTCAGATAATAGTCCTGTTGCAACCCTTTTGTCAAATTTTTTCGGATTACTTTAATTTCCTTCTGCGTCAGCTTACTTTTATCTTTACAGATATACATTCCAAGTCCGGAATTATGGTTGCATTTCAGAACAAACTGATTCGGCAACTTATCAAAATCGATATCTTCCGCCTTATCCCATACACCGAGCAATGGGATAAGATACTCTTCGCCTAATTTCTCTTTTATGTATTCACGAACCTTATATTTATCTACCATCATGGTATATTCAGGCTTTCGATCGTAAAGTTTAAGCCATTGCAACTTTTCGTTGAACGTTTGCGGATTATTTAAATCGAGCGGATAACCCATCGTTACGTAAAACTTTTTTTCAAGATACTCCTTATCGGGCATCGAATCGTACTTACCTTTGCTTGCATTTATCAAAAATCGGTAATTTTTGTCCGTTATATACTTGCGTAGTGCTTTCACATATTTTATTATTTGCATACTGCTGTTTCCTTGCCTTTCTTTTCAAATTTTCAACGTTTACAAAATGAATCATTAAATAGAAATTTTGGTCTTTTGAGTAATAACTAACACTTCCGTAATCCAATACCAACATTATTAAAAGCCATATTGCAAAAAACATTGCTTGTTTCTTATCAGCTTTCCTATATTTCCAAAGGTTATAAAACAAATAACCGTAAATCGCGTAGTAAAAAATAAACGCAAAAATACCGCCACATGATAACAATTCTACAAAATTATTATGCAAATATGTCTTCTTTCCCAAATATTTATCAGTGATAAAATAGGAATTTGCAATTCCTATTCCGCCAACCGGGTGTTCCGTAAATTCTTTCCAACCGATTTCAATCATTTTTTCACGCGTTAAAGATGAACCATCCGCTTTTCCGTTTCCGGTAAACGAATTAAACATTGTCTGCATACGCTGTTTAATCCCGGCAAATATTTCCAACTGCAAAAGTCCATAGATTATTAAAGCGGAAACAACACAACCAAGTATAATTTTTCCAAACTTTTTAACAAAAGATTCATTCTGATTCTTTACAATAAAAGCCGAAAATACACCAACTATCAAAAACAGCAATGCTTTTCTGCTTTGCGTCGCCCCAATCACAATCAAAACGGGAATCAGAAAGACGCAAGTCCACCTGTTGCGCTTTTCAAAAAATTCATTCGCTTGTATCATACAAGATAAAGCACAACACATTGCTATCGAATTCACATTTGCAAACTCATTGTCGGCACGCAAAGAACTGTCGGTCCCCGCTTTCAACAATTCGTCTACGCCGTAAAACATCAATGAATAAATTGCAACAACGTACCCGGCCCACATTAAAATCCGCAAAAGCCTTGATACGTCTTTTTCTTTCACAAAATACAGATACACGATATATGCGCAAATAAAGGTACGAAACAATGTTCTCGCCATTGTTATCGTACTCATTGCCGACTTTGCCCACAACGCCGTCAGCAGCACATAGGCTATAAACACAAGATATATCACGACGTACATGTCAAAGCGTAATACAATTTTATCATTGCGTTCCCACAAGCCTAAAACGTAAATCGCCAATGAAGCCGCTAAAAAAGTAAATTTACCCCATGCATAGCCGTCAAATAATAAGAATACGGCAAACAAAAATACCGCTACCACATTTATTAAATTGTGCAAAAACTTTTGTTTCGTCATATTCTTTTTAATTCTCAGTTATTTCTTCACTTTCGCCAAACACCAGCCGCACAAATTCCTTGCTGACGCTTTCGATATCATATCCGTTTTCAATCATGATTTTCTTTGTTTGCATGCGGGTATCCGAAATCATGTTTAACGCCTCTTTTGCCCACTCTTCCGGGACTTTCAAAGGCATATATCGCACTAAACCCGTAACGTTCGCTTCTTTCGTAATCGTATCCGCAATCAGACACGGCAATCCGGTTGCCTGCGCTTCGATTACGGTATTCGGCATACCTTCATAAAACGACGGAAACACAAACACGTCCATCGCCGAAAGTAATGCCGGAATATCCGAGCGAACACCGGTAAATATAACGCTGCCATCAAGGTTTAATGCCTTGATTTTTTCTTTTATTTTATCCTCTAACTCACCTTTTCCTACAAGCATTAAAACGGTATCGGGATTTTTTTTATGAATCTCACTGAAAATGTCAAGTAAAAAAGTATGATTTTTTTGTTTCGAAAACCTTCCGACATGTCCGATAATCTTTACATTATCGCTGATCGAAAACTCTTTTCTGATATGATTTCTTGTTTGCTCGTCAAAACTATATACATTAAGATCTAAAGCGTTATGAAGAATATGCACCTCGCCGCGCCGATATGCCTTTTTGCCGAACGTATACTTCGCAGCCAAATCGGAAGGTGCAATTTTCACATCTGCATATTTACGATATAAAAGCTTTCCTAAAACATGTGCAGTTTTTGCTTTTATAGATTTTCCGTCGTTTGAATTCGAAGAACGGGCAGAACAAATTTTCGCCCCGGCTTTTTTAGCAATCTTTAAATCCATAAACCCCATTGCAGACGAAGTGATACGGAACACATACTTATAGTTCCCCGATTTTATACAATCCGACAATCCGTTTTTAAATAATTTTATCGATTGAGATTTTGCAGATATCCTATAAATTTTTCCGCCTAAAGTTTTTATTTCATTTTCGTAAAAACATTCGTTGTTCATGTTGATACAAAAATCCATTTGATACTTTGATCGATCTATAGAACGATACATTTTCATCAAAAATGTTTCTGCTCCGCCGGCATTCATATTTCCAATAATACACAATAACCTTTTTTTACACATCGCGATACCTTAATACTTTTGCAGGAACTCCACCCACAATACAATAATCAGGGATACTTTTAGTAACAACAGCCCCCGCCCCAATTATAACGCCTTTACCTATTTTGATTCCAGGCATAATCATTACTCGCCTGCCAATCCAAACGTCATCACCGATATTAACTTCTCGTTCCGTTTCCGCTCCTTGTTCAATCATCGGTATATCTGTCCTATTATGTTTATGTCCGCTTGTGTAAATTACAACTTCCGGTCCCATCATTACATTTTTCCCGATTGTAACGGGACCGTAAATCTCACAATTTATTCCTACTCCTGAATTATCTCCAATTTTCAAGAGTGGACCAAAAACAGCGTTTCGTTCTATATTAACATTTTTACCACATTCAGCAACAATCTTTTTAGCCCAAAAATATCTGCATTTTTTTGCAAATTTTGAACGCTGACTTATGGGTAATTTGGCGGCAAAAATTCTATATAATATGTATAAAATCTTTTTCTTGGTTGTCCACATAGAGTTCCACCCTAAATCAGTTTTTCTATTAAAATTTTTGATAGCGCATACGGAAGATAATCACGACTTTTCTCTAAACAGTTCAATTTTAAATCGGTGATACAATTAGCGTTGTTCGCCACATATCCAAGGCGCTTAATTAAATCAGTCACATTATTAAACTCATAACTAAAACCGGTTATGCCTTCATTGATAACATCTGAAAAGCTCCCCCATTTTGCGCTGATTACAGGCACTCCAGCCGCATATGCATCAATGATTGTTCCGGGAATACCTTCAGTATAAAAACGCGTCGGAAATAACAACGCAAAGTAATTTTTTAAAACTTCAACGCTTTTATCGTAATCCACAACGCCTCTATAGTTTACGTAATCCGGAAAAGTAGTTTTTAAATCTTCAAACCATTGCACTTGAGCAGCGTCCACTTGTCCGAATATATCCAATGTGTAAATTGTTCTTCCAGCTTCTTCGTTAACCTCTTTTACGGCATTAACAGCGTCCTCTATACCCTTTTCTTTCATTACGCGAGAGAATGTACAAAGTTTATAAGGTTCTCCCGTGGGATATACAAGTTCTTCCGGTTTCAGAATTTTTAAGTCTTTGCAATTCGGCATCACAACAATATTTGTAAAACCTTGTTCTTCCAAAGCCCGTTTCATTGTGTTTGTTTCCACATAAATTTCGTCAAAGCGTTTCAATTTTTTTGCAAGGCTTTTACGTGTTTTTAAAAATTCAGGAAGCCAACCTCCGATAACTACGTAATGCAATTTTCTGTTTTTTAAAAATTTTCTGAAAAACGACAACAACGGAACGTAAACTCGTAATCCGTTGTGCGCCGGAAAGATTATTACATTCTTTGCCTTTTTCAAAGCCTTCAAACTTTGGAAAGGAGCTTTCAATAATGTACTTTTTCCGCCTGCGGTATCAATTTTTATTACTTCGTCGTTTCCAATTTGCTTACCCAACTCATTAGTCACGATTTTGGTTTTCACTGTTTGCCCATCAAGGCATTCTTTCCCAAATGCAAAATGCCCGATAACCGCAACACGAGCTTTTCTTTTACTCAATTTATAATCTCCAATAATCCATACCGGAATTTTTCAAATCCTTCACCGAATAAATTCCCTTTACGTCAATTAAAACCTTTTCACTATCCGCCGACACTCTATACAACTTCTTGATATCATCAAGTCTTAAGGCTTTAAACTCATTGTGCGCTACTGCTACAATCACGCAATCGGCATCTTTTACCTCGTGCAACGGAGTTAATTCAACCCCGTATTCACGCATTGCATCCCGCTCGCTTGCCCACGGATCAACAACAATCGGCTCAATTCCATATTCATTCAGTCGTTTAATTATATCATCCACTTTGCTGTTTCTCGTATCGGGACAATTTTCTTTAAACGTCAGTCCCAAAATAACGACTTTTGACTTTTTAGGCGCTTGTCCCACCTTTATCATTTCTTTAATCGTCGCATCTGCAATGTACTTTCCCATACTATCGTTCACTATTCGCCCGTTCAGAATTATCTGACTATGATAGCCAAGTTTTTCCGCTTCGTAGGTGAAATAGTACGGATCGACGCCGATACAATGCCCTCCGACCAAACCGGGACGGAAACCCAACGCATTCCATTTCGTATTCATTCCGTCTACAACTTCGTTTGTATCGATATTCATACGGTCAAATACCATTGCCAATTCGTTCATAAATGCAATGTTAATATCCCGCTGGCTATTCTCCACAACTTTTACGGCTTCGGCTGTACGGATATTAGAAACCGGATATGTGCCGACTTCTATTACAATGTCGTATACGTTTTTTATCTCCTCCAAGGATTCTTCATCCATTCCTGAAACGATTTTATGTATGTTTTCAAGACGATGCACTTTGTCCCCCGGATTGATTCTTTCCGGCGAATAACCAACCTTAAAATCAACACCACATTTAAGCCCTGACTGTTTTTCGAGAATAGGGATACAAACATCTTCAGTACAGCCTGGATACACGGTAGATTCATATACTACGATTGAACCTTTCGTCAAGTTTCTACCGAGTATCTCGGAAGCTCCAATTACAGGCGTTAAATCGGGAGTATGATCTGTATTTACAGGCGTAGGAACGGCTACAATGTGAAATTTTGCTTCACGTAATTTTTTCTCGTCTGCGGTAAATTCTACCGTAGTGTTTTTAATCACATCGTTACCAACTTCTTTCGTCGGATCGATTCCCGATTTGTACAGTTCGATTTTTTCCTTGTTTAAATCATGACCGATAACTTTTACTCCTTTTTTCGCAAAAGCAACGGCTATCGGCATACCGACATACCCAAGCCCTATCAAAGAAAGCTTTTCTTCTCTTGAAATAAGTTTTTTATACAAAGACATAGTTTCAGTTCTCCTTATATTTTTTTGTTGATATAATCATTCCTTCTATATTTTTTTGAAAATAGTTTTAAAATTCCAAGCAACGATCCGACTCCATACGAAATATGAAATAACGGAAACAGAGAAAGCAGCAAAAAAAACTGTCCAATACCTTTTGCTTGTTTTATTGAATAAATTATATCCAGACACAAATATAATCCGATTTCGCACACTAACCCATACCAAAACAATGAATTGAGAAAACCCAATGCTACAAGAAAAACAATTGATATAACAAAAAGAAACGGAATAAAATGGCGCATTCCCATCGCTCCCGGACACAGTTTCATCGTTATAATATTCCATTGACCATTTTTTCTCGCCATGTCCGCAATTCCCTTAACGGAATCTCTGCAATAATACGACAATTTAATATCGTCGGCAAGAAAAATCTTTCCACCATTCTTTCTTATTCTATAATTCATTTCATTGTCTTGATTTCGTACTAACCTTTCGTCATACCCTCCATATTCAGAAAAAACTTCTCTTCTAAATGCTCCGAATGGTACAGTATCAACATATCCGCTCTTCCCATTTGTTCTAAACTGAGAATTACCAACTCCGAATTTTGAACTTAGCATTTTTGCAATTGCATTTCCCATAAATCCCGTTGATTTCGTTTCGGCAATTCCTCCAACATTGTCAGCATCGGTATTATTAAGATAATACACACATTTCGATATATAATCTTTCGCGTAATCGGCATGTGCGTCCAACCTGACAATATACTTTCCACAAGAAGCACTGATTCCTATATTCATAGCACATGGAACTATTTTTTTCTCATTATTCAAAATCTTTATCAATTCTAAATGCTGTTGCCGATAATCCTCTAAAATTTTTACAGTGTTGTCATTTGATCCACCGTCAACAAATATCCATTCCATTTTTTCTAACGGATAATCTTGAAGAAATAACGATTCTATGCACTTCTTTATATATTTTTCTTCGTTATAGACAGGCATAACAACCGAAACTTCTATATCTTGTTCCATAATTCTACCCTTCTAAATCTTCCTTTTTACCAACCGCAACCTCCGCCTCAACTGATACAGGCTCGGTTTCGGGTATAATCGCCGCGACATAATCGCCTTTATATTCTTTTCCGAGTACGGCAAATACCGTCATAAACATCGTCTTTACATCCCGCCAAAAACCAAACTTTTCAATCGCTTTCAGATTGTAATACATTTTGGCGGGCAGAATCTTTTCGATGTAAACCTTATCGGTATCTTCCGCCCCGTTCAAGAGTTCAGCCTCGTCCTTATAATAAATACTTGCAAGACTTGTAACGCCGGCAGGCAATAAAAGCGTTGCCATCATTTCGGGGGTATACTCTGAAACATATTTCGGTACTTCCGGACGCGTGCCGACAAAAGTCATCGTTCCGCGAAATATATCTATCAGTTGACAAACTTCGTCAAGCCGACATTTACGAATGAATCTGCCGACTTTGGTTACACGAGAATCGTGGTCCACGGTAACCTGCGAACCCTTATCGGCATTCACTACCATCGAGCGGAATTTGAATATTCTGAAATGTTTTCCGTATTGCGTAACCCGCTCTTGCCGATAAAACACCGGACCTTTGCTGTCGATTTTTATCGCAATCGCAAGAATCAGAAACAGCGGCGATAATACAATCAACATTAAAGCTGAAACGAAAATATCGAAAACGCGCTTCCAGAATAACGAAAAATTCTTTTTACGCAAAATATCGTAATATTTCCGTACCTCGTCCGTCTGCATTTCACGCGGCAGTTTTTCCCATTTGCAAATCAGCATCAAAGATACTCCCGCAGAATATCCACGAAATTATCGATTACATATTGTACCTGTTCATCAGTCAGACAAGTATGCAACGGCAACGTAATTTCGTGTGCAAAATGATTGTAAGCATTCGGATAATCTTTAATATCGAATCCGAGTTCCTTATACGCCGTGTGCATAGGAAGCGGTTTGTAATGCACGTTGCAAGCAATTTCGCGTTCCGCCATTTTCGTAATGATTTCGCCGCGCTGCTCGTAAGTAATCTTCGGTATTTCCGTAATATACAAATGTCCCGAAGATTCGTGTTCGCTTGTATAATGCGGCAACACCTTTACCCCAAGCGGCTTTAACGCCGCGTCATAACGCGCGATAATTTCTCTGCGCCGTTTTAACATTCCCGGGTATCTCTCGAACTGCTTTAATCCGATTGCCGCAACAACATCCGTCATATTGCATTTATACCAAGTGCCGACAATATCATATTCCCACGCACCAAGCTTTGTTTTTGCAAGCGCGTCTTTTGATTGACCATGCAAACTCAGAAGTTGCAATTTATGATAAATGTCTTCATCGCTGATTCCGTCAATCGTCCGCCAAGTAAGCGCGCCGCCCTCCGCCGTTGTAAAATTCTTCACGGCGTGAAAACTGAAACTTGAAAAATCGGCGATGGAACCGACCATCTTTCCGTGCCATTTTGCACCGAATGCGTGCGCCGTATCCGCACAAACGGCAATCCTGCCGATCGCTTTTTGTATCTCATTCGACGGCTTAAACAAATATTTTTTTCGTTCGACGATTTCAAAAATTCGGTCGTAATCGCAAGGCACGCCGCCGAGATCAACGGGGATAATCGCCTTTGTTTTATCCGTAATCGCCTTTTCAAGCGCGTCATAATCCATTTCAAGACTATCCAGCTGCGAATCGATTAAAATAAGTTTAGCCCCTACATGGCAAACAACGGAAGCCGAAGCCGTATAGGTATACGCAGGAACGATTACTTCATCGCCCGCCCCGATGCCGAGAATATGTAACGCCATTTCCGCACAAGCCGTCTGCGAATTAAGGCATACGCATTTATTTACGCCTATCCATTCGGCAATTTCTTTTTCAAGCTGCTTCGTTCTCGGACCGGTTGTAATCCAACCGGAACGCAAAGCATCTGCCACTTCATTGATTTCAAGCTCGGATATATCCGGAGGGGAAAAAGGTACTCTCATTCAATAAATCTCCATTAACTGACATCTATAATAACGGCGTTTAGCTATTTATCAACCTTCTCCCGCTGTTTACAAATGCCATATTTCTCCTTTTTATCGTCATTTCCCGCTTACACGCGCACTATCGAACGCCTGTCAACAACATACGCCCGCCGTCAATAAACGCCCGGCGTCAACGTATGCCCATAAAAATATTAAATATTTCGTGTAATTCGTGTTTCGGAAACATGCTATATTCCCAAAAATTTTTATGCACTTTACACAAAATATCTTACTGTATTATATCATACATTTCACTATTTTTCAAGCCCTTTACAGCATTTTCATCAAAAAATCAAAAATAAATCGCCGTTTGTCCGCGCGACTGTAAATTATTGCCATCGTTTAACAAACCACAATCCGAATTTTACCGTTTTCGCATTTTTTTGCCTTTTCGGGCAAGGAGTAGGTAGCACGGAAAAAAGCGGAAGTCAACGGCAAAAATTGTCGCCGAAACTTTGCAACGTATCACCCGAAACGCAACAATTTTTCGGCTGTTTCGTTGACTTCCCCTCCATCCGCCACATATAAAAACGCACAAAAAATTTTCTCCGTGCTTGTTTTCGGTTGCCGAAAAGGCAAAATAAAACAAACTAAGGAGAAAACCACTAATGATTCAACAACAAAAAACCTACCGTTTCAGCGACGATACCGTAATCACCGAACAGAATATCCGCCCAATCGGCGAGCTGATTGCTTTAAGCTCTGTAAGAACGCGAATGATCCACTCAACCCGCGATTTATATTACGTTTATCAAAACCTATATAAAGATGTTTACTGCCGCAACGATATTCTGAAGCCGTATTCCGAAGCATACGATTACGCCGAAGAAGCCGTCTGCTTTTTATGCCGATTTATAGGCAAGAAATTAAGCGATCTTTGCATCGGTAAATTCGGAAAGCCCCTTCCAATACGCCTCGCCTGTTATCGCCATATGGGCAGAATCCTTTGGAAGAAGTACACAAAAAACGCAAAATACGAAGTCGGCAGTTACGAAGATGAAAATTTGCGGCACAACGAGCCTACAATCGATCTGTACGAAAAACAACACGCCGAAGAAGCCTGCGAACGCTACGATAAAATTATAAAAACAATGAATTTACCCGATTACGAATACGAAACGCTTTTAGCGATGATGAGCGGCATGCGTTTAATCGATATGAAACGCTATTTCAACGTAGATTACACCACAATCTATCGCCGCAAAATCCGCATCCGGAAAAAATATTTAAACGCCGTCAGCGCGTTGCAATAAAATCCGCGTTGCAATAAAATCACAAAGGAGAATAACCCCATGGAAAAACGAACCATGCGCCACACCTACGAAATCCATGCCGTTTTACAGGCAATTTATGAAATCAACGAAACCGAAACGCACGATCTCGACATCACAAAACTTTTAGAATTCATTTTCTATCGCGTGTACAAAGAAAGCACCGCCGCATTCAAAATCGACTGCCGCAACAAGAAAAAGCAAGACGTCATGCCCGAACTTCTCGCCATCTTGCAAAGCGAAACGGAATTTCAACCGTACTAACCAAACAAAAAAACGATTCCCGTCTTTTCGTCGATTTTTCGGCGCAACCTACCGCGCGTTCCCCCGAAAATTTCTCCGTCCGCCCGTCGGAACTCCCGTCGGATCGCCTATCGGATCAAACGGCGGATTGCCTATCGGAACGTCTGACAAAGTAAGAATCTCATCGTTCGACGGCGTGTTTTTCAGCGCGTATTCCCGTTCCGTAAGCCGCGCCGTTTTTTGCGCGATTTCCCAAGATTTATCCCAAGCGGCGAAACGCGAGCCGACGGGTTTTCCATGCCGTGCAACTTTCCGCTCGTTACCCGGCGCTTTACCCTGCTCGTTACCCGGCGCGTTATCCGTGTCGTTTTCGGGCGCGTTCCCCGGAGCGTTATCGGGCAAGCTTTCGCGGGTAGCATTCCGCGCACTCTTATTCAAAAAATAATCCAGAATAAAAGTATCCTTGTATTTTTTCTCTTCTTCCCAGAAATAATAGTCCTGAACGTTCGAAAACGTAGGATAGAAAACGCTTCCGCCGAAATCCACGCGTATAATTTTAATCGACTTGATTTTTCCCGACTTCGTCTTTCCGCGTTTCGGCTCGCCCTTTTTTGTATCCGACTTACGCTTTCTTTCCGCGCTCTTCGCCCCTTGTTTTTTCGCCGCGCCGGAAACCCCGCCGGAAACCGTGCCGGAAATTTCCGCATTGTTCCGTTCGTTTGCGCCGCCGCAATAAATTTCATACAGCGGCGGCAAAAACTGCCTTAAAAACGCGCGATACGTCGTGTGAAACCGATACCTAAAAATCCCGTAATACGGCAATTCGCACGAATTTTTCATTTCTCTTTCCGCCGGCACGCGCCCGTATTTTTCATAAAACGAAATCAGCACGTCCGCCACGTTCCGTTCGTTCCATTCCGCAATCGGGTATTCCGCAATCATCTCGCGCACGCGCTCCTTTTCTTCCCCTTCCAGAACGCTTTCCGCCGCCAGCAACGCCTGTTTCCGCGTTACGCGCGCAATCTTTTTTTTCGTCCGTTTTCCCGTTCCTTGCCCGCCCGCGGCCTCGCTTTCAAACCCTACGACAAAACATCGATACCCGTCCAGCCACCGCTGCGCCGAAACCCCGAACACATATTTAATCGCTTCCGCCGTCGGCAAACAATTTAACAAACAAAGGTCGAAAACGCGCGGATAACGATTGTTTTCGAAATAATAATTCGCTACACAATCTTTAATCGTTTCCGCGTCCCATTTTACGGCAGGCGGAATTTCCGCCGCCCCCCTTATCGCCGCGATAATTTCCCTTTTTTCGCCCCTGATACCAAGCAAAAAAGCCGCCTTTAAAAGCGCATTCCGGCGTGTTACGGGCAGTAAAACGCCGCTTCGAGAACTGCTCTCAATCCCATGAAATAAAAGACTTTCTTTCGTAATCATCGATAATTTCCGCCGCCGGCGCTTTGAATTTTTTCCCTACGCTAACGTCATCGGCACGGCGTACGTGGAAAACTTTACGCCCACCGAAAGGTCGAAATTATCGATCGCCTTAATCAGCCCCACGCACCCCGCCTGAAACAAATCGTCCGCCTGCGCGTTTTTCGCGCGGAACCGTTTCGTCAAAGAAAGCACCAGCCGCATATTTCCCACGATAAACTTTTCGCGGGCGCTCTCGTCGCCATCCTTCAGTTCGCGCATCAATTTTTCGTTTTCCTGCGCGGTAAGCTTCGGCAGCCCCGCCGTATCTACGCCGCATATCTCTACTTTCTGCATACGTCCGCCTCCTATAAGATATGTAGCGAATCGCTTCCTGCAACGCCGACAGCCGATACAAGACAGCCGATACGAAGCAGCCGACGCGGAGCAACCGTCCGGATATTCATTGCTGCGGCACTCCGCGGCATACACGAAAGTATGAGTATTATTCTTGTTTCTATGCGCTTTTATACGAAAAAAGGCAAAACGCTTATAAAATAAACGCTCGCCTTTTAAGTGTTTTATCGCAATCGAAGTAAAGATATTTGCTTATTCTCGTCTATCGCTCGTTTTGCCTTCTATCGCTATTTGCGAAAATCGATTTTCAACGTTTCCCTACTTTTAAAGCGCTGTAATACCCTGCTTAATCTATCCGTTCGGACTCGTCCCGAAAAATCGAACGCAAACGAAATTATACTCCTTTGGTCAGTCCCGAACTTTCAGTACTGCTATGCCAGCGCTTTTGCCCGAATACAGAAGGTCGTGCGCGGCTTCGGCTTCGTCTACAGGCATTGCCGCGTAAATCGTCGGGCTCGATTACCGGGTCGGCTGCTTCCGTCGCAATCGACGAGTACTACGTTCGCACCGTCCTCGTACATGCGTTTACCGGTAAGCAATCCCATTCCCGAAAACGGCGGCGTGTCCATGTTTTCCATGCATTTCTCGTTCGAAAATCAGTTCTCCGACTTCGCCGAAAACTTCTACCCGGTGCAGAAATACCGCGCGGCTGAAAAAAGCGGCGAACTATCTCATCTCCCGCCCCGATAAGTCCGTCGAAGCGGTGGCGGAAGCGCTGAACTACTCTTCGCCCGCATACTTTATCCGCGAGTTCCGCAAAGCGTTCGGCGCCACTCCCGCCGTTTACCGCAAAACCGCCTCCGAAGCAAAATTGTAAAATTTTAAGAATATCTATAAATACAATCGCATAAATTCTCGTCTTTTACAGGAAGCATGCTTTCCGAGTATAAAAATTCGCATCGTCCATTCGGTGCGAATTAAAAAAAGTCAGACGTTTCCGGAAACATTTCGGCAACAATTTACAAAAACGCGCCCGAAATATCCGCTTTCTGGCGCGGCTTTGCTTGTGCCTTTGTTTTTGCTTTCGCCGCCGTAAATCACACCATTTTCGAAATTTCCTTTTTCAGCCGCTGAATAATCTTTTTTTCCAATCTCGAAATATAGCTCTGCGAAATTCCCAGCATATCCGCCACGTCCTTCTGCGTCATTTCTTCGCCGCCGGAAAGGCCGAAGCGCAAAAACATAATCTTGCGTTCCCGCTCCGAAAGTTTCGTCAGTGCGTCCTTTAACAGTTCCTTTTCCGCGCGGTCCTCCACGCCGCCGTACACGCTTTCCGCGCTTGTACCCATCACGTCCGATAACAGCAGTTCGTTTCCCTCGAAATCCGTATTCAGAGGCTCGTCGAACGAAACCTCGCTTTTCAGGCGCGCCGTCCGCCTGAGATACATTAAAATTTCGTTTTCTATGCACCGCGAAGCGTATGTGGCAAGCTTGATGTTTTTATCCGAGCGGAACGAATTGATCGCCTTGATCAAACCTATCGTTCCAATCGAAACCAGATCGTCGCCGTCCACGCCCGTGTTATCGAATTTCCGCGCGATATAAATCACAAGGCGCAAATTGTGCTTGATCAACTCGCCCTTGATTTTATCAGCTTCTCTCTCTTCGCCCTTTTCCAGTTTCTCCAGCATCTCGCGTTCTTCCTGCGGCGAAAAAGGCAGCGGCAGCGCTTCCGTGCCGCATACGTAATCCACCGCGTCCTCTGCGTCTATCCTGCGTAAAAAACTCCGTAACACTTCTATAAATTTCAACGCCTTATACCTCGTCCGTTTTTGTTCCTTTTCCGTGCACCGCCTTTCCCGCGGCGATTTCTTCCGTCGGCTTTTCCTCCGCGGTATTTACTTCCGCCGCAATCCTCCGAATCTCCGCCGCGCTCGTTTCCTTTCCCTGTGCACCCTTTCCCGCGGCGATTTCTTCCGTCGGTTTCTTCTCCGCCGCATTTACTTCCGCCGCAATCCTCCGAATCTCCGCCGCGCTCGTTCCTTTTCCCTGCGTCGCTTTTCCCGCGGCGATTTCTTCCGTCGGTTTCTCCTCCGCCGTTTTTACTTCCGCCGCAATCCTCCGAATCTCCGCCGCGCTCGCTTCCCTGCCCTGCGCCGCATTCTCCTCCATTACCGAAGCGCAACAAGCGGGCAGCAGCACGGAATATCCGCCTTTTCCGCCCGCGGATACGTGCGCGGAAGGAGAAAAATACACCCGCCGGAAATACCGTTTATTTATTGTATGCGCCTGCGTTTCTTCATATATCAGAAGCGTGCCCGAAAAAATTTTTATTTTTTTCGTTCCGCTCACCGTGCTTATCGTAAAATCGCGCGTTTCCGTACGCCCGTCCCACAGCAAAAAAGCCAGTTCCGGCGAAATAAAGCAAATCGGCGCTCCGTCTCCCGCCACGGCGCGGTTGCCGCTGTCGATCAGTCCGTACGCCTCTACGCCGCGCGTTTTTCCGTCGGCGCGAAGTTCGCAGCGGCGGATAAAGCGTGCCGTTTTCTGCGCTTTAAACAGTCTTTTCGCCCCCGCAACGCAGGCAAAAACGAAGAAAACGCACACGGGAATCTGCCAGGCTTTCAACGCCGCGCCCGTATAATCGATGGCGAAAAACACCCCTGCCAGACACGCCGAAAGCAGAAAAAACACGCATAAAAAGCGTAAAAACGCACAAAAACAGGCTTTTTTCTCCGTTTTTGAAAGCGTAAAAAACGCTTTCGGGCTTTTCAGCCGCGCGAAAAAACACATCAGCGCGCCTGCCGAAACTTTGATGAAAAACGCTGCGGCGTACGGAACGGAAATCAGCGCGAACACGCAGGCAAACGCGGCTCCGAACGACGCGGCGCACACCGCGGGAAGCGCCCGCACGCGGGTTTTCGTGCTGCGGAACGCCAGAAAAAGCAGCATGGAATCCAGCAGAAAATTTTCGATAAAAGCATATTCTATGTACACCTGCATCGTCTGCCCGCCCTCCGCGTCATTGCGCCCGCAAACGCATTTCACATACGATTATAGCAGAAAAAACGGCATAAAAAAGCGCCTTTTCGGCAGATTTTTAGCGAAAAAAGGCGATAAAAACGTGCAAAAATACGGAAAAAATAAGCAAAATAAGGGCAAAATCACTTCAAAACAGCGCAAAAACGGCGTAAAAACATACAAAAAACAGCCTTTTTCATACAAAAAAGACTGCTTTTTTACACTTTTTTATCGGTTTTTAACGATCTTCGCGGAAGTAGGCAAGTCCCAGTGCCGCGGGCGGTTGATTTTCCTTGCTGTCCATTACGCTGGTAACGATAAGCACAAGCACCGTTACGACGTAAGGCACCACGTCGAAGAGTTTAATCATCTTCAGCGGAATGGTAAACACGCTGGACGCCACGGACAACGCGCCGAAAATAATCGAACCGAGAATGGCGTAGTTCGGCTTCCACAACGTGAAGATAACAAGCGCGACGGCAAGCCAGCCGAACGATTCGATGGGCGCTTCCACAAACGTTGTGCCGTTCGACTTATCCATGACGTAATACAAGCCGCCGAAGCCGGCAATGACGCACCCCGCGATGATGGAAAGGTATTTGTACTTTTCCACGTTGATGCCTACGGCGTCCGCCGTGGCGGGATTTTCGCCGATGGCGCGAAGCTGCAACCCTTTTCTTGTTTTGAACAGGTAGTACCACACAAACAGCGCGAGGAAAATGGAAAGATATACCATGACGCCGTGCGAGAAAAAGATTTCGCCGAACGAACCGAGCTTATCGGAAAACGTAAATAAATTTTTGAAGCTCTTGTGCGCGCGGATGAGATAATCCGAATTGATTCTTGTGCCGAAGAACTTCATAAAACCTACGCCGAACGTGGTGAGCGCAAGCCCCGTTACGTTCTGGTTGGCGCGGAGCGTAACCGTAAGGAACGCATAAATCAACGCGCCGAACGACGACACGAGCGCCGAAAACAACAGCGCCGTAAGCACCAGAAAGAATCCCACGGGCGTGCCGTCGCCGATCGCCGACATATAAACGGATACGCCCCAGCAGCCGCCGAACGCGCCCATGCACATGATGCCCGGAATACCGAGATTCAGATGCCCGGATTTTTCCATGACCGTTTCGCCCGTGCTGCCGAAAAGGAAAATGGTGCCCATGCGAATGGCTTTTACAAGTAAACTGATAATCATTTCTTTTCGTCCTCCGTCTGCCGATCCGTTTCGTTTGCGGCTTCGCCGGCGCCCTGCGTCGTTTCAGCCGTTTTTTTGCGTTTGAAAATTTTTCCCGCTTTCGCGGTAATTTCTTTCCAGCCGCCCGCCGCTTTAATGGAATAGGTGATGAAAAATTCGCAGCCGATGACGAAGAAGAACACGATACCGATAATCATATTGGAAAAATCGGTGCTGCCGAGAGAGAAATCCGTATTGATCTGCCCCGTGCCCGTCTGCATGACCACCACAAACAGCGCCGTGCCGATCATAATCAGCGGATTGAATTTGCCGAGCCACGCGATAAGAATGGCGGTGAAACCGAGCGTAGCCGTTTTTTCCGATACCGTGTGGGAAATGGCGCCGGCGTACAAAAAGCCGATAACGCCGCAGATGGCGCCCGATAACACCAGCGTACGGATGATTACTTTTTTTACGTTGATTCCCACGTATTTCGCCGTGTTGGCGCTTTCGCCCACCACCTCGATTTCGTAGCCGTGCTTGCTGTACTTCATGTACACGAACACGAACGCCGTCATCAGCGCGACAATCAGAATGGGCAGCAGATATTTGTTGCCGAGCTGCGGCAGCCAGGCGCGCTTGCTCATCAGATTGACGATGCCGATATTGATTTTCTGATACTTCGTCTGCTTATAGCAGAAGTGGTTTACCAGCCCCGCGGCGATGTAGTTCATCATCAGCGTGAACAGCGTTTCGTTGGTGTTGAACAGCGCTTTGAAAATTGCGGGAATCGCCGCCCAGATAACGCTGACGGCGATTGCCGCAAGCAGCATGATGATAATCACCACGCCCCCCGGCACTTCATCCGGCACGTTGATCATGCAATAAATTGCCGCAAGGCAGCCCATCAGCACCTGACCGTTGGCGCCCATGTTCCAGTATTTCATACGGAACGCGGGAACGATGGCAAGCCCGAACGCAAGCAGCAAAGCGGTATCCTGAAGAAGCGTCCACGGATCGATGAAAATGCCCTTTACGAACGAGCCGAAAATAGCGAACGGGTTGCGCCCGATTAAAATCGTGCTCATGACGCTGCAGATAATCACCGCGGCAAGCACGGAAAGGACGCGGATTCCCGCCGCTTTCCAGAACGGCATCGACGCGCGCTTCGTGATATGAAACAGCGGTTCTTTTACTTTCTTCGTTGTCGATTCAGTCATTGACAGCCTCCTTCACGCCGTCGCCGTTTCCGGCGGATTCCGTTTTTACCATCAGCAGACCGATTTCGCTCTTGTTTGCGGTTCTGCCGTCTACGATGCCCGTAACCTTGCCGGAACCGATGACGAGAATCCGATCGCACAGTTCGATGAGCACGTCGAGATCTTCGCCGACGAAAATGACCGCCGCGCCGTTTTCTTTCTGCTTGTTTAAAAGATTGTAGATGGTGTACGACGAATTGATGTCGAGTCCTCGTACGGGGTACGCCGCCATTAAAACTTTCGGCGCGGAAGCGATTTCGCGCCCGACAAGCACCTTCTGCACGTTGCCGCCCGAAAGCCTTCTTACGGGCGTATGCGCCGAGGGCGTAACCACTTCCAGTTCTTCGATGATTTCGTCCGCCAGTTTTCCCGGTTTGCTGCGATCGAGGAACACGGAATTGCCCTTGCGGTAACTTCTGAGCATCATGTTATCCACGATGTCCATATTGCCGACGAGCCCCATGCCGAGGCGATCTTCGGGAACGAACGAAAGGCGGATGCCAAGTTCGCGGATTTGCAGAGGCGTTTTATCTTTCAGATCGATGATTTCGTCCTCTTTGAAAAGCACTTTTCCCGCGTTGACGAGTTCTTTGATTTCTTTATCCGTTTTGCCCGTAAAATCGACGGTTTCGCCGTTTTCGTAGCGGAACGCGCCCTCTTTCGCCAGCTCTTTCACGCGGTGCAGATCTTTGTGGAAGAACGTTACGGGCTTATCCTTTTTGGGGTTGTGGAAAATCATATCGCCGCTTTCCAGCTTCTGCAAGCCGGCGATGGCTTCCAGAAGTTCTTTCTGCCCGCTGCCCGCAATGCCCGCAATACCGAGAATTTCGCCCGATTTTGCCGTGAACGAAACGTTATCCAGTACCTTTACGCCGTCGTGGCTCCTTACATTCAGACCTTTGATTTCCAGCCTGTCCTCGCAATTTTCGGGCGTGCTGCGTTCGATATTGAGCGCCACTTTCTTGCCCACCATCAATTCGGTGAGTTTGTTTTCGTCGGCGTCTTTCGTAGCGATTTCGCCCACGGATTCGCCCTTTCTTAAAATCGCCACGCGATCGGATACGGCAAGCACTTCGTTGAGTTTGTGGGTGATGATGATGATGGACTTGCCGTCCTCTTTCATTTTACGGAGCACGGCGAACAGTTTTTCCGTTTCCTGCGGGGTTAAAACGGCGGTGGGCTCGTCCAGAATGAGCACGTTGGCGCCGCGGTATAACACCTTTACGATTTCCACCGTCTGTTTTTCCGAGACAGACATATCGTAAATTTTTTTGTTGGGATCGATTTCGAAGCCGTACTTATCGGCGATTCCTTTCACCTGCGCGGCGACTTCCTTTTTTTTGTACAGGCCGCTTTCCATTTTTCTGCCGATTTTCGCGAAAAACTTCGAAAAAGCGTTCTTTTTATCGTCTACGGGTTTCGGTTCGTTTTTCACGCCGAGAACGATGTTCTGCGCGGCGGTGAATATGTCCACCAGTTTGAAATGCTGGTGAATCATGCCGATTTTATACGCGAACGCGTCCTGCGGGGAGCGGATGACCGCCTCTTCGCCGCCGACGAACATCTGCCCTTCATCCGGGAAATAAATGCCCGAAATCATGTTCATCAGAGTGGTTTTACCGCTGCCGTTTTCGCCGAGCACGGCTAAAATCTCTCCTTTATACACTTTGAGATTTACGTTTTTATTTGCCACGACGCTTCCGAAATACTTCGAAACGCCTCTCATTTCCAGCGCAATTTCTCTTTCCACGCGCTACCTCCGTTGAGCCTATCCGATAAGACGGACAGAAAAAATCATTTAAAAAAGCAGGATAAGGCGGAGAAAATCTCCGCCCTTTCCTTTATGTTCAATATTTTTTCAGATTAGTTAGCGGCATTCTGAAGTTCGGTGATGCCGTCTACTCTCAAATCGAAGTAAGGAGCGGCGCGGAACTTGGATTCCATGAATACCAGCTTGCCGTTCTTTTCTTCCACAACCTTCGTATCGGGAGTGTACTTATCGTCCGTATCAACGTCCGCAAGGAGGTCTGCCGTAAGAGTCTTGCCGCCGCCATAAGTGAAATCGGCAAATACGAAACGGGTACCGTTTTCAAGTTCTTTCTTAGCCGCGTCAATCGCCTCCTGCGTGCCTTTCGCAGCAACGGAAGTGTTGAGGTCGATGAGCTCTACCGAACCGGTAGCGATCGTGCCCGTCCAGTCGGCGTCGATTCTTTCGCCGTTCATCGTGCAGTCGATCATGTATTCGAAATAAGGAGCCCAGTTGATTCTGGAAGAAAGGATGTAGCTGTTGGGGCCCTGCTTTTTGGTGCTGCCGTTGTAGGAAACGTTGGGCACTTTGTTTTTTTCGCAGGCGTTGGGCGCGCCGTAAGAATCGGCGTGCTGGGAAATCAGCTTGCAGCCGTCTTTCTGGATCAACGTTTCGGCGGTATCGAATTCGATATCGGTATCGTACCAGGAACCGGTGTAACGAACCTTCATGGTAACGTCGGGGCAAACGGATTTAGCGCCGAGATAGAAAGAGGTGTAACCGGAAACAACTTCGGCGTAAGGGAACGCGCCTACGTAACCCATTACGTGATCGGCAGCGGTAGAACCGATTTCGTTGAGCTTCATGCCTGCGGCGATACCGGCAAGGTATCTGCCTTCGTAAATGGAAGCGAATGCATTGGAGAAGTTCTTCATATCAAGCGTGTGCGCTTTCGTGCCGGTAGCGTGGCAGAAACGGACGTTCGAATATTCCTGCGCGGCCTGAATCATGAAATCTTCGTGCCCGAAGGAATCGGCGAAGATTGCCTGGCAGCCCTGCGAAGCAAGATTTTTCGCCGCGTTGTAGCAAGCTTCGGTTTCGCCGACGCCGGTTACAAGAAGTACCTGTTCTTTCGTCAGACCTTTGTTTTCAGCCGCTTCGTACATCGCGTCGATGAAGTTCTTATCGTACGTGGAAGAGGAATCGTGAAGCGTGATAAGACCGACTTTGAGGTCCGCTTTGTTTACCTTTTCGAAGGAGGATTTTTCCTCGCCGCATCCCGCAAGCGCGGCGGTAACGCCGCATGCCATCACAGCCGAAAGAGCCAGAGATACAAGTTTCTTCATAGATTTTTTCTCCTTTGCCCGGACGTTTTTTCGCCCCGGGCTAAAAAATTTAATACGTTTTTATTTTCTGAACGAAATTTCGCTTTCGTTCATACTTTCGATGATTGCAAGGGATTCCACTTTATAGCCCTTCGCGCGCAGCTCGTCGCCGCCGCCCTGAAAACCCTTTTCAATCTCCGCGCAGCACCCCACAACCTCGGCGCCCGCCTGATTCGCTATATCGATTAACCCTTTCAAAGCGTTGCCGCCGGCAAGAAAATCGTCGGTAATCAACACTCTGTCGGCAGCAGAAAGATAATCTTTCGTTACCGCCACGTTGTAGGTTTGTTTGTGCGTGTAGGAATATACCGCCGCGCTGTACTGCTCGCCCGATACGTTTGCGGAAGGATGCTTCTTCGCAAAGACCATGGGCACGCCCAGTTCCATTGCCACCGCCGTGGCGAACGCGATGCCGGAAGCTTCTACGGTGAGCACTTTCGTGATGCGCTCGCCTGAAAACAGGCGGCGCGTTTCTTTCGCCATTTCTTTTAAAAATACCGCGTCTACCTGCTGATTGAGAAACGAACCGACTTTCAGGACGTTGCCCGGGAGCACCTGCCCTTCTTTGAGTATTTTTTCTTCCAACGCTTTCATTTCGTAAAACCCTCTCCTTCGTGATCCCGACGTTTTTTTCAGCCGCCTGCTTTTCCGAGCCTGCAAAAAAAATAAAAGGCGAGAAAACACGGTTTTCTTCGCCAATACCGTTTCTCCCCTTTCCTTTACGAAAAAAAGAAAAAGGAAAAAACTGCTCGATAGTCGCAGTTGGTTTTCGGGTACTGCGGTAGAGACATTCCCACCACTTCAGGGAACATATATCGGCTTTTACGTTATGGAGTTTTGTTTGCCCTCACGAGCTTGTCTACACTATACCACACTTCTTCGGAATTGTCAAACGCAAGCCCGAAAAAAAAAGAAAAAAACTTTTTTTTGTGATTTTTTTTCACTTATTGTAAACTTTTTCGACACAATTCCCGTTCGGCTTTTGTTTTTTTCGGGATGATTCGTTTTATTCCGCATCCGCGGTTTTGTCTTCTTCCGCGGTTTTGTCTTCTTCTGCGGTTTTTTCGGGAGAACGCAGCCCCACGCCGCCCACGCCGACGAGATTATCGACGGGAAGCGTGAAAACGACGCCGCCGCCGTCCGTTTTTAAGCCGACTTTTTTCAAAATCGCTTCGGTAATCGCGTCTTTGCCGTCGTTTTTGGCAAGAATCAGCAAAACGTCCGTTTCTTTCTGCAGCGTTACGCCGATAAGCTGTTCCGCCTTTTTATCGCCGAGCGTTGCCGCCGTGAGTACCGTACCGCCCGCGGCGCCCGCCGTGCGCGCGGCTTCCATCGCCTCTTCGGCAAAACCCTTTTGCATTGCGGTTACGATAAGCGTATACTCTCTTTGCTTTTTCACTTTTTTACCTCCGTTTTTTTCCGTATCGGAAACGCTTTTTTTCAAAGCGTTCGCCACGATTGCCGACGCGCCCGTAAGAGGCACCGTGAAGCAGATTCCTTTTCCCGCCAGATACAGCGACATGTTTTCGCGGATTTCTTCGAGCACCGCTTTTTCCGCGCGTTCCGGAAATAGAGATACCACGATTTTTTTATCCGTTTCGCCCAAGCCCAGATAATCGAGAACCGAGCTGCGCGCGGTGCCTTTCGCGTCCGCTTCGTAAGAAAGCGCCGCGCAGGACGCATTGATGAGCTCCGTGAGCTTTTCCGCGTCGCGCAGGGATAAAATTCCGACGAGCGCTTTTAAATTGCCGCCGCGTTCCGCCGCGCCGTTTCCCGTGCGTTCCGCCGCCCGCGCGGACTTCTTCGATTGCAGTTTTTTTAATACCGTTTTGTCTTTTTCCATATTCGTTTCCCCGTCAATCTACTTCGAAATTGAGGAAGGTATCCTCTTCGCTTAAAAACGTGCGTTTATAAATCGCCGTTTTGCGTTTGTATGTTACGCCGAGTATCTGGATGGAGATGAGCGGCGCGAGCGCGACGAGCGCGACCGAGCCGAACGCGAGCGTCATCGTCTGCCCCGGCGCGAGCATTTCGCAGGCGCCCTTTGCCATGGGCAGCACGAACGAGGACACCATGGCGCCGCTTGCCACGCCGCCCGAATCGAACGCGATGCCCGTGAACATCGACGGACAGAATATCATTAAAATCAGCGCGACGGCATAGCCCGGCACCAGCACCCACATGATGTTGAAGCCCGCGATGATACGGAAAAACGCCAGCGCCACGGCGAACGACACGCCCGCGCAGAGTCCGCGGTTCATCGCCTTTGCCGAAACGGCGCCCGCGCTGGTATGTTCCACTTCTTTATTGAGCACATACACGGCAGGTTCCGCCGCCACAATGAAATAGCCGATGATTGCGCCGACGGGGACGAGCAGCCGGCCGCCCGCGATTTTTGCGAGCGTTTCGCCCATCTTTGCGCCGACGGGCATGAAACCGACGTTGGCGCCCGTGAGAAACAGCGTGAGCCCGACGAACGTGTATATAAGTCCTACGCCCACTTTGATTGCCTGACGCTTCGTAAAGGCGCGCGTGAACAGCTGAAACAACAGGAAAAACGCCGCGATGGGCGAGAGCGCCAGCCCTACTTCCTTTAAATATTCCGCAAGCCCCGCACCGTAATCTTTCAGAACGTTGCGCGTGGTTTCCGGCACGACCACCGAGGCGCCGAGATCTTTACCGCTCACTTCGAAAAGCATGCCGAGTATGAGCACGGCGATGACGGGACCGATGCTGGACAGCGCGACGAGCCCGAACGAATCGTTGCCTTTTTTGCCTTTATGTATCGCCGCCACGCCCACGCCGAGCGCCATGATGAACGGCACCGTCATCGGGCCCGTGGTAACGCCGCCCGCGTCGAACGCAAGCGCCCAGAAACTTTTATCCACAAAGCACAGCGCAAGCACGAATACCAGCGGGTACAGCACGGCAAGCATGATTTTAAAGGAAATACCGAAAACGATTCTCAGCATCGCCGCCGTCAGAAAAATGCCCACGCCCGCGGCGACGGAAAGAATTAAAAGCATCGGTTTAATGCCTTCTACCTGCGCGGCGAGAATCTGCAAATCCGGCTCCGCCACCGTTACGATAACGCCGATAACGAAACTGACAAACGCGATAAGCCAGATTTTTTTGCTTTCCGTAAGTTTCGCGCCCGCCTTTTTGCCGATTTCCAGCATGGAGGAATCGGCGCCCAGCGTGAACAGCCCCATGCCGAGAACAAGCAGCAGAACGCCTGCGCAGAACGACAAAAAAATCCCCGATTCGACGGGGGCAACCGTCGCCGCTAAAATTGCGACGATAAGCGCCACCGGCAATACCGAGGATAAACTCTCTTTGAATTTTTCTTTGAGTGCATGTAACATCAGAAAAGCCTCACTTCGCTTCGGAAAACCGATTGAATGGAATAAGGAAAAAGACGGCGCGGATTTTTTTGATATGCCGTTCTTTTGGAATATTTGTTGCGGAAGTTGCCATGTGGGGCAGGATTTGAAAGATAAGTCCTCTTCAGTCTGCTTCGCAGACAGCTTCCCCGACAGGGGGAAGCCGGGTGATGAGGCGGAATTTTGATTTCG
>ENA-UERK01000568-UERK01000568.1-human-gut-metagenome-genome-assembly--contig:-NODE-568-length-30871-cov-22.820355_pt1 | contig 30871 bp, 22 predicted proteins | sample MGYA00242957_ERZ507957 | MGnify/ENA primary metagenome ERZ507957 (study PRJEB26167, sample SAMN06115538) | human gut metagenome | host: Homo sapiens | place: China:Heilongjiang | collected 2015-11-06...
CACATTTGAACTGAGCAACAGCGCAGCAGGTACTGTGGAAGCTGCGAACAATGGCTTTGCCTTTACCGGCAGCGAGGAGTCCGGTCTGCGCAATGTGACCATCACGGCCATGATTACGCGGGACTACTCTATCAGTGCTACGATCAAGGTCACCATGTACAGCGCCAATCAGGCAATTTTCGACTTTGACAACGCCACGAGCGGCGACCGAACCTTTGCGTGGACAAGAGATGTCTCCAATGCGGAATACCTCCCCGGCGGCGACGGCGAGACGGACCGCTATCACGTGATCGACCCCAGCCAGCCCATGAATGTCACGTATGTCTTCGGACTGGACATGGTGACGATCAAGGTGCCCGAAAAGCTCGAGCCGCTTCTGGCCATGGTGGCCGGCGGCGACATTTCCGGCATCACGGCATGGGATCTGCTGCTCCAGCTGGCGGAGCGCGTCAGCCCGAAGACCGAGGTAACGGTCACGATCCGGTTTGACCAGAACGTCAGCGTGGATATTTCCAACCTGACCGTTTCCAACGATTATTTCCGCCTGACGTCCGCAAGCATGGACGAGAACAATGTGCTGACGGTGAAGTGCAATTTCATCAAGCAGAGTCAGGCCATCGCCCCCGATACGGCCAACCCCATCTGCATCCTCTCCGGCGTGCAGCTGACCGCAAAGGACGGCGCGCAGTGGGACGAGACGCAGTGCCTGAGCATCGAGAACTCCGGTTCGGTCGGCTACGACATCTATCTGGGCGCGAACGCGCTTTACAGCATGGCCAACCAGACCTCCTTCCAGGAGCAGTATGGGATCTATCCCTATGAGGAGCCGGAAAATACCACGCACCCCTGCGGCGGCCATTTCTACTGCGAATCGTATCAGGACTTCACGGACCGCTTCGTTCTGGACAACGCCTCCTGGTCGGGCTGGAGAACGGTCAACGGCACGTCCTATTACTTCGTCGGGAACAGCGCGCTGAAGGGCGTGCACAAGGTCCCCGGCCTGAACGACGAGAGCAGCGAGTATTTCTATCGGTTCAATGAGATGACCGGCGCGTGCGAGGGTAAGGTCACGGGGCTGGTCGAGCTGGACGGCGCGCGCTATTACGCCATCAACGGCGTGCCCAAGTCCGGTTGGTGGAACCTGACGGATGAGGACGGCGAGAACAGCTATTACTACTTTGACAAGGAAACCTTCAAAGGACTGGACGGCCAGAGCCGGGCGTTCTTTGAGAATGTGACCTACACATTCGACAGAGGCAAGCTGCTGAAGGGTGAATGGCTGACGACCGATCTGGGAACCAGATATTATTACGGGCCGACCTTCGTACAGGAAAAATGGTATACGGTTGACGGCGAAAAGTATTACTTCGATCCGCTGGGCTACCGTTATACGGGCCTCCGCTATGTGAAGGAAAGCTACAACCACGATGATTGCATTTATTGGTATGACTTCGGCGAAGACGGTATCTGCCGCGGTGTCTATCAGCACACCGGCCTGTTCTACCTCAACGGGAACACGTATTATACCATTGAAGGCAGAGTCTGTAACGGCCTGTATCTGGCGGAAGACGGATACTACTACTATTTTGGCAGCGGGGATTATACCGCGGTCAAGAACACGCGGCAATGGGTCTCCTATCCGAATGACACGGGACTTGCGCAGGCGTTCTATGATTTCGATGAAAACGGCAGAATGATCATCGCAGGCTATGACCCGAGCAAGGAAGGCATTGTCAATGAGGACGGCGAACTGTATTACTACGTCAACGGCGTCAGGAATTACGCGGGCCTCATTCAGATCGGCAGCGATTACTATTACGTGAACAGCTCGTGCAAGGTCGTGACAAATCAGCGGTACTGGATCAGCAAGACCAATGATCTGCTGCCTGCCGGTTTCTATAACTTTGACGCAGACGGCAAGATAACCGACGCGCCGATTCCAACGCCTGACCCCGATCCGACACCCGACCCCGATCCGAACCCTGATCCTGACCCCGAGGTGAAGAACGGCATTGTCAACGAGGATGGCGAACTGTATTACTATGTGGACGGCGTCAAGACCTACGCTGGTCTGATTCAGATCGATGGTAACTACTACTATGTGAACAGCTCCTGCAAGGTCGTAACAAATTGCCGTTACTGGATTAGCAAGACCAATGATCTGTTGCCCGCAACCTTCTATAACTTCGATGCAGACGGCAAGATAACCGACGCGCCGATTCCAACGCCTGACCCCGATCCGACACCCGACCCCGATCCGAACCCTGATCCTGACCCCGAGGTGAAGAACGGCATTGTCAGCGAGGATGGCGAACTGTATTACTATGTGGACGGCGTCAAGACCTATGCTGGCCTGATCCAAATCGACGGTGACTACTACTATGTGAACAGCTACTGCAAGGTCATCACCAATCAGCGTTACTGGGTGTCTAAGACCAATGATCTGCTGACCGCTGGGTTCTACAACTTTGGTGCAGACGGCAAAATGACCGGTGCACCGATTCCGACGCCGGATCCCGATCCAGTCGATCCTGCAAAGAACGGCATTGTCAGCGAGGACGGCGAACTGTATTACTACGTCAACGGCGTCAGGAATTACGCGGGCCTCATTCAGATCGACGGCGATTATTATTACGTGAACAGCTCGTGCAAGGTCGTGACAAATCAGCGGTACTGGATCAGCAAGACCAACAACCTGCTGCCTGCCACATTCTACACCTTCGGCGCAGACGGCAAGATGGTGAGATGACCGAATAAGCCATGAGGTATGGCGCTAAAAGCGCCATACCTCATGGAGGATACGATTATGAAAAGGAGTACGCTTTGTTTCATCTTGGATTGATCTGGCTGAAAGAGCATTCCCTGATCGTGCTCTTACTGCTGGGAACTATTTTCAATGTATTCTGGCTGTACAGGATGCGGCGGCAGCTCCAAATGAAATGGTATGCCGTACTGATCCTTTCGGTATTGCATACTGCGATCGGCGTATGCAGTGTGAAAGTCTTTGCTTTTCTGGAAAGCGGTGACATAGGAAACATGAGTCTGTTTGGCGGTGTGTTTTTTATGCCGGCAGCCTACTGGCTGGGTGCCAAGCTTACCAAGCGCCCTTGCTGCAAAGTGTGTGATGTGTTTACTCCGTGTATGCTGTTTACACTGATGTGTGCCCGGATCAACTGCATCATTTCTGGATGCTGCTCCGGCTTAGTTATACCGGGAACGCATTTTCACTTTCCAACAAGGGAACTCGAGATTCTCTATTACATTGTGATGCTGATTCTGCTCACACCCAGAGTAGCAAAGACCAAGAACCCCGGCAGTATTTACCCACTATATATGGCATCCTACGGAGCGTTCCGCTTCATTGATGAATTCTTCCGGACGTCCTCTACGGGGATGCTATTCCACCTTTCTCATGTCTGGGCAGCCATCGCATTTGCGGCGGGACTCAGCATTTACATAGAAATAAACGCCAGAAATCATCAAAGAAAGAAGGAAATAAAGAAATGAAAAGCACATGGAAGCGATTCCTTTCGCTTGTGCTCTGCATGTGCATGGTCATGGCACTGCTTCCAAATGTGACCATGACAGCGTTTGCAGCAACCAGTGGTACAGTGACAGGCTTAGCCGACGAGAACATTGGACTGAGTTTTACAGGCGACGCAGATGATGCTTGGTCGGCCAATGGTAGGAGCATTATCGGCGCAGCTACCAGCAAAGGCGGAACATGCGGCGATACATCCTATAAATCCACACTGACAATTACAAATAAGAGGGCGACAACAGCAACCCTTTCCTTTGACTACTCTATTGAGCAGAACGGCGGAAAAATTCAGGTGGATGGTAAAAAGGTTTCTTCGGGTGCCAGGTTTACCAAGGAACTGGCGGCAAACGAGAGCGTTAAAGTATACATCGAGTCTGGCAGCACCAGTGCTGCTACGAAGATCACCCTTACCAACGTGGTTCTGGTAAGCGATGTCAATGCAACTGCGACTTTCGTGCCTGCTGAATACGGTACTTATACAGTAGACGGAAAACGCATTACCGAGGAATATAGCAACACGCAAAGCTCCATGACTGCTTATCAGGTAGTGGCGACTCCGGCGGATGGTTATCAGTTCATGGGCTGGTATGATGTTTCTAACGAGAAATATATCAGCACGTCTGCAAAGGCTGCGTTGAACATTGACAGCGACTGCACCATCACAGCGCGGTTCGCAAGTAAAACGGCCGCTCTCTTCGAGACTGGCGGACAGCCATTTGATGATCTGAACGAAGCGGTTACTTATGCGCAGAAAACCAGGCAAACCAAGATCACGCTGGTTTCTGACGGCTCTATCAGCGGCAGCTATACCATTCCGACTGGAATTACACTGCTGATTCCGTTTGATGAGGCGGGAACGCTGTATACGGATGCTCCCGCGGCAATTCGCACAGCCCCAGCTTCGAAGCCGTTCCGGACGCTGACGATGAGCGATGGCACGTCCATTACCGTCAATGGCGCGATCAGCTTGGGCGGCAGATATTATGCTGCTGGCGGTAGTGAGCAGGGACGTCCCGTTGGTGATTATGGATACATCAAAATGGCGGATAACAGCTCCATTACAGTCAAGAACGGCGGTAATCTCTATGCATGGGGCTTTATCTCCGGCAGCGGCTCTGTTCTGGCGGAATCCGGCGCTACGGTGTATGAGTTCTATCAGATTGCAGACTTCCGCGGCGGCAGCGCATCTTCCAACATGGGCCATGAGGTGTTCCCATTTTCGCAGTACTTCGTACAAAACATCGAAGTTCCCTTGACGTTGAATGCCGGCGCCAACGAAAAGGTTTATAGCGGCGTTTATGCAATGAGCACCACATATACTACTGCTATTAATTTCATTGGCGACACCGGTATGTTCAAAGTGGAATCCGGTAGCTTTACCAAGGATTACGATGAAAAGACGGATCGTCTTGTATTCACAGTAAACGGCAAAGCGGCATTGAACACGTTGTCGCTAAAGCTTGCAGGCATGAGTGTCAACTCTGCAAGCTACGTACTGCCTATCACCAACAACATCACCATCAATATCCAGTCCGGCAATGTGACCATCAATCAGGATGCCGCTCTGCTGGCAGGCGTTGAGGTCAATATTGCCGAGGGCGCTGGCCTGACGGTCGCAAACGGAAAAAATGTCTATGTTTACGATGCTGATGAATGGAATTCCGATAACTTTGTCTGGGGCGCCTGCAAGTTTAAGTCCGTGGCCTATGCGCCGGGTAAGGCATATAACCGTTCTAACAACGATTTGGTCGATGCCAAGATGGATGTGAACGGCAGTGTAACAGCTATTGGTGCTATCTATACCACCGGGAGTGGTGCGGATATCTGCTCCAGCAACGGCACCGGCAAGTACATTCAGCAGGGCACACCCGGCACGGCGACCGCAACCTATCAGTATAATGCAAATGGCAATAAGGCGGTGACCATCCCCATTACTCCCGCCAAGCTGCACAACGACGACGGCTCTTACACCGAAACCGCGACCGCAAGCGCTGGCGATGTTATCAACTATGTCAATGGCGTTTGGGGCGGCGAAGAGCCGGTGGAGCTGACGGTTACCTTCGAAGCCAACGGAAGTGCGGAATACCCGGTCGAAGGCACGATGGCCCCACAGACCGTAAATGCAAAGACGGATACCGCACTGAACGCAAACTCTTTCACCCGTGAAGGCTACAATTTCCTGAACTGGAATACGGCGGCCGATGGTACTGGTAACTCCTATGCGGATGGTGCGACTGTTAATCTGACCGAGAACACCATTCTTTACGCCCAGTGGGAGGACAATCATTCTCTCACCAAGGTGATCAACAAGAAGGATGCCACCTGCACCGAGCCCGGCTGCACCGGTGATACAGTCTGCGCCATCTGCGGCAAGGAAATCACCAAGGGCGAAACTATTCAGGCTAAGGGCCACACCGAGGTCATTGACAAGGCTGTTGCGGCTACCTGCACAACGCCCGGCAAGACCGAAGGCAAGCACTGCTCCGTCTGCAACGAAGTCCTTGTTGCGCAGGAAGAGATTCCCGCCACGGGTCATACGGAAGTCATTGACCCGGCTGTTGAGCCGACTTGCGAGGGTACTGGTCTGACCGAGGGTAAGCACTGCTCTGTTTGTAACGAAGTTCTCGTGAAGCAGGAAGAGATTCCCGCCAAGGGACACACCGAGGTCATTGACGAGGCTGTTGAGGCAACCTGCACCACGTCCGGCAAGACTGAGGGCAAGCACTGCTCTGTTTGCAACGAAATTCTCGTTGCGCAGACGGAAATCCCCGCCAAGGGGCACAGCTGGGGTGAGGGCAAGGTTACGGCTGCTCCTACCTGCACTGAAGGAGGTGTTATGACCTACACCTGCAGGGTTTGTAACGAAACCAGGACTGAGGCGATCGACGCGACCGGGCATACTCCTGTTGAGGTTGCTGAACAGCCCGCTACCTGCACCGAGGCCGGTCATACGGCTGGTATGAAGTGCGGTGTCTGCGGCGCGACGATTTCCGGGTTGGAAGTAATCCCCGCCACGGGACACAAGGAAGAAACGATTGTGGGCAAGGCTGCAACCTGCACCGAAGATGGTCTGACGGATGGTTCGAAGTGCTCTGTCTGCAATACGATTATCAAGGCACAGGAAACGATTCCTGCCACGGGACACAAGGAAGAAACAATTGTGGGCAAGGAAGCAACTTGTACTGAAACTGGTCTGACCGAGGGCAAGCGCTGCTCTGTTTGTAACGAAATTCTCGTTGCGCAGGAAGAGATTCCTGCCAAGGGTCACACCGAAGTCATTGATCCGGCTGTTGAGCCGACTTGCACCAAGACCGGCCTGACTGATGGCAAGCACTGCTCTGTTTGTAACGAAGTTCTCGTTGCCCAGGAAGAAATCCCTGCCAAGGGCCATACCGAGGTCATTGACGCGGCTGTTGAGCCGACCTGCACCGAACCCGGCAAGACTGAGGGCAAGCACTGTGATGTTTGCAAGGAAGTGCTTGTTAAACAGGAGGTGATCCCTGCGACCGGCCACAAGCCGGAGATTCGCAATGCGGTCGAAGCAACGCTTACGACACCCGGTTACACCGGCGACACCTACTGCTCGGTTTGTAAAGAGCTGCTGGAAGAGGGCAAGGAAATCCCCAAGACCGGCGCGCATATCACTTGGATGATCGATGGTCAGGTCGCTGCCGAGGAAGATATTCTGAAGGGAACCATGCCCTCCTTCAAGGGCAGCACGGATAAGGCTCCTGACGATACCTACCGCTACACCTTCACCGGCTGGGACCCGGAGGTCGTGATTGCCGAAGAGGATACAACTTATACGGCGCAGTATTCTGCAAAAGAACGTGTCTTCTACACTATCACCTTCGATGCCAACGGCGGCGAAGGCAGTATGGAGCCTCAGCGCTTTGAAGTCGGTGTGGATACTGCCTTGAATACCAACGCCTTTACCCGTAATGACTATAAGTTCACCGGCTGGAACACCGTCGCCGATGGCAGCGGAGCCACCTATGCCGATGCGGGCGCAATTCTTGAACTGACCGGAGATATGACGCTGTATGCACAGTGGCAGATCTGGAACGGCTGGCTTGTGGATACTGTCGGCAGAATGTACTACCGCGATGGTGTGCAGCAAAAGACCGGTTGGGACACGATCGACAACGAGGTCTATTACCTCGACACCGACACTGGATATGCGGCTGTCGGCATTAAAACTCTGGTTCCCGATGGTGCAGTCGAAGAAGCCCGCTGCGTCTTTGACCCTATCGGCGTGTTCCAGAAGAACGTTACCGGTGTTTACAGCGTCGGAGATGACACCTATTGGCTCAACAGCGGCATCATCGAAGAAGAAGCCGGTTTGAAGCGCGTTGTCAAGGAGAACGGCGAGGTCAATTACTATTACTTCGCAGTTCAGAAGAATCTGGAGGAGCGTAAGGGCCTGACCCTCTCGGTAGCGGTGAAGAGCACTGTGCTGAACGGCAAGGATTGCTGGCTCCACAAGACCAATGGCCTTGCGCTTCCTGAATGGGGCTACTACTTCGATGAAAACGGCGTCATTCTGCACGACGAGGACACCGGCAAGAACGGCATTCTGAAGGACGGCGAAGACCTCTTCTACTATGTCGACGGCATCAAGGCTCCTGCGGGCATGATCAAGATCGGCGACGATTACTACTATGCCAACAGCAAGGGCAAGCTGATCGTGAACCAGACATACTACTGCTCCAGAATGAACGGCCTGATGGAGGAAGGAACCTATGCCTTTGACGCAGAGGGCAAGCTCATTCCGGGCGCAACGGACAAGAATGGCATCGTAAAGGACGACGACGGCGTGCTGCGTTACTATGTCAACGGAAAGGTAACCTATGTTAGCCTGATTGAAATTGACGGTGATTTCTACTATGTCCGCAGCAGCGGCGAGGTCGTGACCAATTGTGTGTACTGGATCACCTGGACACATGGCCTGAAGGAAGCCGGTTACTACACGTTCGATGAGAACGGAAAGCTGACCGGCACTCCGAAGAATGGCATCGTCGAGGAAGATGGCGTTCTGCATTACTATGTCAATGGAACACTGACCTATGCGGGCCTCATCAAAATTGGCGATGATTACTACTATGTGAATTCCAAGTGTGAAGTGGTACGCGATTGTGATTACTACATTTCCTGGACGCATGACCTGCTGCCGCAGGGCAGATATCACTTCGACGCGGATGGCAAGCTGACAGGCAGCGTCGCACCTCTGAAAAACGGGATCTACGAGGAAGATGGAAGCCTGTACTTCTATCGGAACGGCGAACGTGCTTATGCCGGTCTGATCCAGATCGACGGCGACTACTACTATGTGCGTTCCACCTGTGAGGTCGTCCATGACCGCAGCTACTATGTGTACTGGACGCACGGCCTGATGCCGGAGGGATATTACAACTTTGACAGTGCTGGCCGGATGATTCTGGACAGCGAAAGCGAATAACACACTGGAACCGCCGGGCAGCCTCGGCTTCCCGGCGGTTTCCTTTTATCGGATATGGAGATGAGACTATGAAGGTGCTGTTTATCAATCTGGTATATGGAACCGGAAGCACCGGGAAGATCATCGCCGATATCATGGACATGCTGAAAAAGTATGGCAATGATGCAAAGGCTCTATACGGCACAGGAGCGCGTTCCGACAATGCGGACGCGGTGCGGGTGTCGGGGAAGCTCGGGTATTACTTTCACAACGCAGTATCGCGATTGACAGACCACGCCGGTCTGTATTCCTGGGCCGCGACAAGAAGGATGATCCGAGAAATCAGAGCGTTTCAGCCTGATTTGATCCACCTGCACACGCTGCACGGCTTCTATGTGAATTACGAGATGCTGTTCCGCTTTTTGAAGGAAGCGAATATCCCCGTCATTTGGACTTTGCATGATTGCTGGACTTTTACCGGACATTGCACACATTTCTCGCAAGTCAAGTGTATGCAATGGCAGACGGAGTGTCGGGACTGCAAATTGCTGTACCGGTATCCGCAATGCTATTGGAAGGGCGATGTAAGGCGTAACTTCCTTCGCAAAAAGAATGCCTTTACCGGTGTAAAAAATTTGACCATCACAACACCCTCGCAATGGCTTGCAAATCAGGTTTCCAAGTCGTTTCTACAGAACTATCCGCGAACCATTATCCCCAACGGAATCGACCGCACGATCTTCCGCCCACAGTCCAGCAGCTTGCGTGAAAAGTATCATCTGGAAGATAAGAAAATCGTCCTCGGGGTAGCCAATGCATGGAATGCACGCAAGGGATTGCCAGACTTGTTGACGCTTGCTGGCCGACTCGGCTCTGACTATCAGGTGGTTTTGATTGGCCTAATTGAAAAACAACTGCCGGATATTCCTTCCGATGTGCTTGGGCTTTTACGCACGGCAAACCAAGCAGAACTGGCGCAGTGGTACTCTACCGCAGATGTGTTTGTGAACCCTACCTATGAGGAAACCTTTGGCCTGACTACGGTAGAGGCCCAGGCGTGCGGAACGCCAGTGGTGGTATATGAGACGGACGGTTGTCCTGAAACGGTAGCACCGGGAAATGGACGCTTGGTTCCGCAGGGCGATATGCAGGCATTGGAAAATGCCGTGAGAGACGTGGCAGACAGCAACTGGCGTGCGGAGCATAAAAAAATGGCGCGTTTTGACAAGGACACGGTGTATCAGGACTATGTCAAACTCTATGAAAATGTTTTGTCTACTTTGAAAAAGGGCGTGTGATGGCTACATGAGAATTCTTTTTTGCAGTAACTACTTTACGCATCATCAAGTTTCCCTATCCGATGCCCTCTATGAATTGACAAATCACAACTATTACTTCGTGGCGCATAAAGAGATGGATGCGGAGCGAAAGAATCTCGGGTGGGGAAATGATTTGGCGCGTCCATACACTTATTCGTTGACAGAGCAGGAAGTTCAGGAGCAATTGCGTGATCTGGACGTGCTGATAGTTGGTTCCTTTCCTGAGAGTCAGACAAAGAAATACAGCAAAAAGGCCAAATTTTTTTTCAGATATTCCGAGCGACCGCTGAAAGCTGGAAATCCTGTTTTGAAATATATACTGCGATTTCTCAAGTGGCATTATTACAATCCACCTTGGCGGAAGACATATATGCTCTGCGCCAGTGCCTATACCGCGGGGGATTATGCAAAATTCGGCCTTTTCCATGATCGGTGTTATAAATGGGGCTACTTTCCGGAGACGATCCGGTATCCCGACATGGACGCGCTGATCGACCGCAAGGAAAAGACGACGATCCTGTGGTGTGGACGCTTTCTGGACTGGAAGCATCCGGACGATGTGATTGAGGTTGCAAAGAGACTCCATGAGGCAGGATGCTGCTTCAAAATCGAGATGATCGGTACCGGTGAGATGGAGCGGCAGCTTAAGCAACAGGCTTCGGAAGCTGGACTTCTGGATGAAAATGTACGGTTTCTTGGGGCCATGTCTCCGGAAGCCGTGCGTCGTCATATGGAAAGCGCAGGCATCTACTTATTCACAAGTGACCGCCAAGAGGGCTGGGGCGCTGTGTTAAACGAGGCCATGAACAGCGGCTGTGCGGTGGTTGCCAGCGACGCAGCCGGGGCAACACCTTACCTCGTAAATGATGGCGTGAACGGGAGCGTCTATCACTCCGGCAATATTCAGGAGCTTTATGAAAAGGTACGACGGCTTCTTGAAAATACGACTATGCAGTATAGCTTTGGAAAAGCGGCGTACCTGACGATTACAGAATTGTGGAATGCAGAGGTTGCCGCAAAGCGATTTTTGCAGCTATCGCAGGCTCTTTTGAACGGTACAGACGCTTCCGGCTTGTTTGCGAACGGTCCATGCAGCCCCGCAAGGCCACTGCGGAAGGACTGGTATCAAAGATGAAGTTGAAGTCTATCAAAAAACGAATTGTAATTTACATGGTCAATCATGTCTTGGCCGGAACACGTTTTTTCCCCGCAAAGAGGAATCTTCTTCGTTCCATCGGCTATGAGATCGGAGAAAATACCAAAATCGTCGGGCCGATTCATAATACAGGGACGCTCCGCATTGGTGCGAATTGTTGGATTGGATGCAATCTCACTGTCCATGGAAATGGGACAGTAACGATTGGAGATAACTGCGATATTGCTCCGGATGTCACCTTCCTGACAGGTGGACACCAGATGGGCGACCATAGCAGGCGGGCTGGAAAAGGCGAATCCTATCATATTGCAGTAGGCAGCGGCGTATGGATCGGTGGTCGGGTTACGCTCCTATTGAATACGAGCATTGGGGATGGAAGTATGATCGCAGCCTGTGCCTGTGTTTCTAAAGATGTGCCGGCGGATACGATGGTGGCCGGTGTCCCAGCCAAAGTGATGAAGGAGCTTGAAGATTTTGCTGCAGTCGCTCAGAAAGAATAAAGTCGTTAAAAATGCCGGATGGATCATCGGTGGCAAAGTGTCGAACAAGCTGCTGGCCTTTGTCGTTGGTATTTTTGCGGCGCGCTATCTTGGCCCAAGCAATTACGGCTTGATCAATTACGCGGCGGCATATGCGGCATTCTTTGCCTCGCTCTGTACGCTTGGCATTAACAGCGTGATCGTTAAGAACTTTGTGGATCATCCGGATCAGCAGGGCGAAACAATTGGAACGACCCTGCTGCTGCGGGCGATCTCAAGTCTGCTGTCTGCGCTGTCAATCATCGGTATTGTCAGTGTTGTGGACAGAGGAGAACGTCTCACCGTTGTGGTTGTAGCGCTGTACAGCATTGGCCTCATTTTTCAGGTGTTTGATACTCTCAACTACTGGTTTCAGGCCAGGCTCCAGTCCAAGTATTCCGCCATTGCCGAACTCGTCTCGTATGCGGCAATGTCTGTGTACAAAATTATTTTGCTTGCGCTTGGGAAAAGCGTGGAATGGTTCGCCGTTGCAAGCGCATTGGATTACATCGTACTTGCGGTGTTTTTGCTGATTGCTTATTTCAAAAATGGCGGAACAAGATTCCGTTACTCTCTGGAAAAAGCAAAGGAGCTTCTGCAAAGCAGCGGCAGCTTTATCATAGCCGGGCTGATGGTCTCCATCTATGCTTGTACAGATAAGCTGATGCTCAAGCAGATGCTTGGCGCAGATGCCGTCGGACATTATTCACTTGCTTCGACGGTCAGCGTTTCATGGGCCTTTATTCTCTCAGCAATCATTGATTCCCTTTATCCGGAGATCGTGCAGAGTTTTCAGAAAGACCGCCTGCGCTATGAGCGGAAGAACCGGCAGCTCTACGCAATTGTTTTTTATGTGTCCCTGTTCGTATCCGCAATGATCTGCCTTGTCGCAAAGCCTTTTATTTTGATTCTCTATGGAGAAACCTATTTGCCGGCAGTTGGACCTCTGCGCATCGTGGTTTGGTACACGGCGTTTTCCTATCTCGGTGTTGCCAGAAACGCATGGATGGTGTGTGAAAACAGGCAGAAATATTTGAAATATCTGTATATCAGCGCTGCCGCGCTCAATATCGTGCTGAATCTCGCTCTGATCCCGCCGTGGGGCGCCTCCGGAGCGGCTGCGGCCTCGCTGATCACGCAGATTTCGACGACGGTTATCCTCACGGCGGTCATAAAGCCCCTGCGGCCAAACTGCAGGTTGATGCTGGACGCAGTGCTCCTGCGCGGCGTGCTGCCGGAAAGGAATGAAAGAGTACCAAGGAGAACGCAGAAATGAAGACGCTTCCCGGCAAAAAAACTGCTGCAAATACGATCACCGTTGTCGGCTTATTTCTTTTCTCAATCGGCGCATTCAATCTTCCCGGTCAGATTTTCTTTGCGCTGACGCTTTCTTATTTTATATGGAAATCAAAAGTTATTGTATTCCAAAAGCAGGAGCTGGCACTGCTCCTTTTTTCAGCGTCATATTTTATTATCTACACGTTTCATTTCGGGTTTGCGGTAAAAAGTATCATCATCTATCTGTGGGGACCTTGGGCAGCATTCCTGTTTGGCAAGTGGTTCGTCGTCTCCGAGCGTGACGCGCATGCGTTTCAGGTTTTGACCGGAACGCTGACCTTCGGGTTCTTCCTGCACAGCGCTTTGAATCTGCTTGCGTATCTTCGATCCGGGTATTACGCCCAATACGCATATCAAAGAGTCGCCGTTGATTTTTGGCGGGGCGATATGGTTTCTGTGATCTCCACAGGACTCATGCTCACGTTTGCTGTCGCCATGTCGACCTCAATGCTCTTTTCCCCTTGCGGATTTCGCGAAAAAATCATCGCGCTGGCGCTTCTGCTGGCATGTATTTTTGAAGCGTCGTTTTTTGCCTACCGGACGATGATATTTATTATTTTCGCGCTCATCGTCTTTAATCTGCTTCGCTGGCTCTGTGACGCCTCCGTACAGATCAAGGGAAAAACCGTTTTGATCGTACTTATCATTCTGCTTCTTGCCGCAGTCTTTACCTTCTTTTTTCTGAACGCCTTTGGGAGCCGGGACGCTCTGCTGTCCCTGAAAATTGTGCGGCGGCTACTATATGACAATAAATCGTCACGGTTCCGGACATGGGGCGAGTATCTGTCCTCCGGCGACTGGCTCCGCTATCCCTTTGGCGGTCAGAAAAGCGAGTTTGCGTATCATGGGCAGTGGGTGCACAATCTCTGGCTGGATATTCTGAACAAGGTCGGGCTGATCCCGTTTGTGATAGCGGCAGGTTTCACCGTAACAAGCATACGCTCCGCCTGCTGCACTGCCGTGCGTATGAAGCGCTTACATTACAGCCGGTTGTCGAATCAGATTGCAAGTTTGAGCCTTGGAGCCATGTTGATCTGTATGCCGGAGCCCGTCATTGACGCAAATCCATATTTTTTCTTTGCGATTTTGATGCTGCTGGGCGGCATTAAGGGTCTGGAATGCTTATTCTGCGTAAATGATCGCACCATTTCCGGGCAGAAAGGAGACTTTTAAGGATATGTCTCAATTCAATAAAAAAATACTCCTCATCACCGGTGGGACCGGGTCGTTTGGGAATGCGGTGCTGCGGCGGTTCTTGGCGACGGATATTGCGGAGATCCGCATTCTCTCGCGGGACGAGAAGAAGCAGGACGATATGCGGCATTTCTATCAGGAGCTGTATCCGCAGTACGCGGAGAAAATCAAATTCTACATAGGCGATGTGCGGGATTACAAGTCTATTCTGAATGCGTTCCGCGGTGTGGATTATGTGTTCCATGCGGCCGCTTTGAAGCAGGTGCCATCCTGCGAGTTTTATCCCATGGAGGCAGTCAAGACCAACGTGATCGGCTCCGACAACGTGATCTCCGCCTGCATGGCCAACCATGTGCAGAAGGTGATCTTCCTGTCCACGGATAAGGCCGCCTATCCCATCAACGCCATGGGCATGACGAAGGCCGTCATGGAGAAAAACGTGATCGCCCGCTCCCGGCAGATGCTTCCGGGGGACCCAATCCTGTGCCTGACCCGGTATGGAAACGTCATGGCCTCCCGCGGCTCGGTCATTCCGCTGTTCTGCGATCAGATCCGCGAGGGCAAGGCCCTGACCGTCACCAATCCCAACATGACCCGCTTCATGATGACGCTCAGCGACGCGGTCGATCTCGTCCTCTATGCCTTTGCGCACGGCGAACAGGGCGACCTGTTCGTGCAGAAGGCTCCTGCCGCGACCATCGAGACGCTGGCACAGGCTGTGTTGGAACTGAAAGGCTCCAAGCTTGGCGTGACGACCATCGGCACGCGCCACGGCGAAAAGCTCTTTGAGGTGCTCGTCACGGCGGAAGAAATGCTGCGGGCCGAGGATCTGCCGGGATTCTTCCGCATTCCGGCGGACAACCGGAACCTGAATTACGACAACTATTTCAGCAAGGGCAATCCGGAACTCGGAAAGATCGAGCAATACACCTCCCACAATACGCGGCGGCTGAATGTGGAGGAAATGAAGCAGCTGCTTCTGAAGCTGAAGCTGTTCGGAGGGATCTGCTGATGCATGTGCTGATCACCGGCGCGAACGGATTTGTCGGAAAAAATCTGACGCAGAGGCTTTTTGCGATCCGCGACTGCATGGACAAAACCCGGCCGGATTTGCAGATCAACGAAATATTCCTGTGCACGAGGGAGACTTCTCCAGAAGCGTTGGCCGACTTTTGTGCGCGGGTCGATTTCGTCGTTCATCTGGCGGGCGTGAACCGCCCCCGGAACGCGGAAGAATTTGCTGCCGGCAATACCGGTTTTACCCGGATGCTGCTGGAGCTGCTCCGGAAAAATGGGAACCGCTGCCCGGTGCTGCTGGCCTCCTCCATTCAGGCCAGTCTGACCGGGCGATACGCCGGAAGCTCCTATGGACAGTCCAAGAAAGCGGCGGAAGAGCTGCTGCTCTCCTATAGCCGGGAGACCGGCGCGGACGGACTGATCTACCGGCTGCCGAATCTGTTCGGCAAATGGTGCCGGCCGAACTACAATTCCGTGGTGGCGACCTTCTGCCACAACATTGCGCGGGAGCTCCCGATCACCGTTTCGGACCCGGCGGCAGAACTGGAGCTGGTGTACATCGACGATCTGGTCGACGAGCTTCTGAACGCTATGGAGGGCCGCCCCCATCGGTCGGAGGGGGCCTATTGCCGCGTTCCGGTCAGCCATCGCGTGACGCTGGGCGAGATCGTCCGGCTGCTGCACAGCTTCCACGATCAGCCGCGGACGCTGCTGCTGCCGGAAATTCCGGCGGGCAGCTTTGCAAAGAAGCTGTACAGCACCTATCTGTCCGATCTGCCGCCGGAGAAAATTGCGTTCCCGCTGAAGATGAATGTGGACGAGCGCGGCAGCTTCACAGAACTGCTGAAAACAGCCTCCTGCGGTCAGGTCTCTGTGAATATTTCAAAGCCCGGTATCACCAAGGGGCAGCACTGGCACAACAGCAAGTGGGAGTTCTTTATGGTGGTCGCCGGGCACGGACTGATCCAGGAGCGAAGGATCGGCTCGGATGAAAAAATTGAATTCGAGGTCAGCGGCGACCAGATTCAGGCCGTTCATATGCTGCCGGGCTATACGCACAACATCATCAATCTGAGCGAGACGGAAAGCTTAGTGACGGTCATGTGGGCCAACGAGCTTTTTGACCCAAGCCGCCCGGATACCTACTTCGAGGAGGTGTGACCATGGGAAAGCTGAAGCTCATGACGATCATCGGCACACGGCCGGAGATCATCCGGCTGTCCGCCACGATCAAATGCTGTGACCGGTATTTTGAACAGATTCTTGTGCACACCGGGCAGAACTATGACTACACGCTCAATCAGGTGTTTTTTGACGATCTCGGTCTCCGCGCGCCGGACTATTATCTGGACGCCGCGGGCGACGATCTCGGCGCGACGATCGGGAACATTATCGACAAATCTTATAAACTGATGGCGCGGCTCAGGCCGGACGCGGTGCTCGTTCTGGGCGACACCAATTCCTGCCTTTCCGTGATCGGCGCGAAGCGTCTGCATATTCCGATTTTTCACATGGAGGCGGGGAACCGCTGCAAGGACGAATGCCTGCCCGAGGAGACGAACCGCCGCATCGTGGATATCATCAGCGACGTCAATCTCTGCTATTCGGAGCATGCGCGCCGGTACCTGATGGAGTGCGGAATGCCGAAGGAGCGCACGTTCGTCGTCGGCAGTCCCATGGCGGAGGTTCTGCGGGCAAGCCTCGAAAAAATCAAGGCAAGCGATGTCCATGCGCGTCTGGGGCTGACCAGGGGCCGCTACATCCTGCTTTCCGCCCACCGGGAGGAGAACATCGACACGGACTGCAATTTTATCCAGCTGTTCACCGCAGTCAACGCAATGGCCGAAACCTATAATATGCCGATCCTTTACTCCTGTCACCCGCGAAGCCGGAAACGGCTGGAGGCGACCGGCTTTCCCTTGGACCGCCGCGTGATCGCCCACGAGCCGCTGGGCTTCCACGATTATAATTGTCTCCAGATGAACGCCTTTGCGGTCGTCTCCGACAGCGGGACGCTGCCGGAGGAAAGCAGCTTCTTCCTGTCCGCAGGCAGTCCCTTCCCCGCCGTCAGCATCCGCACGTCTACCGAGCGCCCGGAAGCGCTGGACGCGGGCTGCTTCGTGCTGGCGGGGATCGACGCGGACAGCCTCCTGCGGGCCGTGGATATGGCCGTTTCGATGCAGGCGGAGGGCCGCTTCGGTACGCCGGTCACGGATTATACCGGAGAAAACGTCTCAACGAAGGTCGCCCGTATCATCCAGAGCTATACGGGCATTGTAAACAGGCTGGTTTGGCGAAAGGATGGATAAGGCACGTCCGCCGTTCCAGACACGCATGAATCAGCAAAGTCTGGGTATTCCGGGAAACCGATGTGATACCATTCTTTTTTGTGAAAGGAGGAAACAGTATGAAACGTATTGTCGCATGGATGCTTATCTGCATTCTCCTGATCGGCCTTTTGTCCGTCGTGGTCTGTGCAGCGGATGTTGACAGCCCTGAGGGGCAGGTGGAGATCGTCACCGATCCGACTGTGCCGTCTCCGCAGACCGGCGTGAGTGGGAGCCTGCTCATGGCAGCTGTCGGAATGATTGGTTGCTTGGGCGCGGCGGTCGCCGCTTTCAGGAAATCTTCTGTCAGATAAACAGCCGATGAATCCGGCCGGCGTCCTGAAACCGTTTTAGGGCGCCGGCTCGTCAACAGGGGACCAGGTATTATGAGTTCAAAGAAAGTAAAAAAAATAATTTTGATCGCCGTGGGAACGCTTTGCGCGCTCATCTGCGCAGCCTGCGGCGTGTTTCTCTATCAGTTCTACAGGGGTGCACAGAGTAAAACAGCGCTGGCGCAGCAGGTCAAAACAGCAGCGGCTCCCGCAGTTTCTCAGAAGCCGGCGAAGGATACATCCGCAGACACGCAGGAGCCGTCTATTCCGGATACTGCGCCCGCAGAGGAGGAACCGACCGTTCTGCCGGTAGAGATTCCGATTGATTTTACGCAGCTCGCCGCAGTTTCTCCGGATATCTACGCGTGGCTGGAGGTGCCGGACACGCAGATCGACGAACCGGTTCTGCAGCATAGCGGCGATGATCTTTACTACAACTCACACAATGCCTACGGAGAGTATTACATGTGCGGCGCGGTCTTCTCGCAGGAGACTTATAACGATCGCACCTTTGACGCACCAATGACAATCCTCTACGGGCATGGAACAGTGCTCGGGCAGCCGGGCGCATTCCACGAACTCAACAGTTATGCGGAGCAGGACTACTTCGATATGCACCGCCAGATGTTCGTTTACACACCGTCTGCCATGTATGTCTATCGCGTGTTTGCAGCATTTGTACACGGACGGGAGCATCTGCTTTATTATTACGATTTTTCCGATCCTGCAATTTTTACAGGGTTTTTCCATACAGTCCGCCAGGCGGCAGATCCGGCATACAGCCATTTTGATGACAGCTGCATGCCGGAACCGGGTGATAAAGTTCTTGCACTTTCGACCTGCTTCGAGCCGGACAAAACCAGACGCTATCTCGTGATGGGTGTACTGGAAGAAGTACATCCGGCAGCCGATGACACCATAGGAGAGGAATAAGACCATGCAGCATACTCCAGATCAACAGTTTCCCGGACGCGGCTCAAACCAGCCGGAACCGGCGGCACAGAAATCGAAAAACGGTCTCTGCCGTGTGTGGGTCGTTCTCGTCTGTATTCTGGCCGTTTTGGCCGTGGGGATGAGTGCGCTCGTGCTGCATGTGTATCTCAGCGGAAAAAACATCCGCAGGAGCAACGCCGCACCAAAGCTGGAAACGCTCGCACCGGCAGCGCAGACAGGAGAAACGGCGGAGAAAACAACGGAAAGCTCCCTGCGGGACGACTCTACCGTTCTGGTCAACGGCACGCATTACCGCTTCAACGATGAGATCCAGACATTCCTGCTGCTCGGCATCGACTCGCATATACCCGCTTACACGGACGGCAGCTGCAATGTGCACGCATTCAGCGACGCCATCATGCTGGCGGCCATGGACTTCCGAAACGAACGGATTTCGTTGATTGCCATTTCGCGCGATACAATGTGTGAATTTCAGGCCCTGAACCCCGACGGAACGGAAGGAGACCATGTTTACGGTCAGCTGGCACTGTCATTTTCTTATGGAGACGGTGACGCAAAAAGCTGTGAAATCACAAAGGACGCAGTCAGCCAGATTATGTGCGATCTGCCGATCGCGTCCTGCTCGGCACTGTACCTTGACGGCCTGCAGGAACTCAATGACGCGGTCGGCGGTGTGACAGTCACGATTCTAGAGGATATCGACTACGGCTATGCTTCCATGCAGCAGGGCGCGGAGGTCACGCTGGATGGTCCGATGGCAGAACAGTATATTCGGCGCAGAGAGCACACGGAAGTGGGAAATTCGAAACGCATGGAGCGCCAGAAGCAGTATATCATTGCTCTGCTGAAAAAAACGATGGAGACAGTCCGGCAAAACCCTGAGCGTATTCTGGATATCTATAACAGCATAAAAGGCGATGTCGTAACGGACCTGACAGCGGGCGAGATCGTGTATCTTGCTACAGCAGCTGCCAGAATGACCGTCGACTCAGAGATTCGCAGCCTTCCGGGGCAGGTTCGCCTGAGTGAAGACGGCTTCGCACAGTATTACCTTGATGAGAAGGGCCTTCTGGACCTGCTTCTGGATGTTTACTATATTCCGTGCGAATAGATTTTTCACCCTGCCATGAGAAATCAACTGTTATAATGATCGTAATGACGGGTGGACTGGAAATGTCTCGATGCGGGATTATGCTGTGATGGCGAATGCGGCCATACGAAGGTACCAGATGGCACTGATCCTGATAATCGAAACGACACTTGCCGATTATCGGGATACGGTAGAGCAGAGGGCTGCGAAGAAGCACCAGAATCTGCTGACTGAGCTGCTTATGGAGCAGCTGCGGGCGGATGGTCTGACCGACCTTCTGATGATGGGCGCGGGCCTGTGGAAGCATGTGTTCTGCATATCGTCCTACTGCGTGGACGCGCAAAAAATGGCCGACGCCGTTGGCCTGAAATGCTGGGCGAACGACGGAAAGATCCGGTATTTTCTTTAATTCTGTTTTAAGGCAGATGGGCGGTTTCCGAAAGGAAGCCGCCCATTTTTGGCTGTATCAGGGTAAATGTCAAATGATGCTTACTTTTTTATATCACACTGTGTTGAGTTCCACAGCGACCTCCTGCGCAATGCGCTGTCTTTCATCTTCGCTCTCTGCCTGCGCGTACCGTTTCAGCGCGGCATCCCGCAGATCCGCTGCCTGCCGGGACCACACCTCAAACTCGCCCTTGGTCATCAGTCCGCTTCTGATACGGGCAAAATATTTTTTGTACGCCCGCTGGTGAACCTTCCAGACATCATTGTTTTCCATCTTGCTTCGGAAGCTGCTGCTCGCGCCGATCTCACGGCAGGTCTTGCCGTCCTGCCCCGGTGCAGCTCCGGTGCAATAGGCGTAGGTCGCCCCGGGTTTCTGCAAAAACCAGCGACCACAGTTGGCGCAGCGCTTCGGCACAAATCCCTTTTGCAGCCCCTTCATGAACTCCACATAAACAAAATCCAGCAGCCGGTCAAAGTACATCTTCTCGACGATCTCGGCTTTTTCCTTCTCGCCGCGGATGCGGTACTGCGTCTTCACCGGCGGCGCGTCTGTCTCAGGGTTTTCACCGAGACTGACGCCGCTGATAAAAGCTTCATATCCGCGCGAACAGATCATCGGTGCCAGAGGAATTTTCTTCTGGCCCTTTTTCTTTTCAAATACTGCGTCGGCAAAAACGCCGTCGAGAAACCACGCATACCGTTCCTGAATCAAACGAATATCGTCGATCTGCTGCTGCATGAACGCGGGCAAATCGTTATCTTCCTGCATCATGAACGCTGCAAAGGCATCCTGTGCGTCTCCAATCACAAATTCTTCAACTGGCATATCACCGAAGACGCGAAAGTCCTCCAGATACAGCCGATAGAGCGGCAGAGAAGCAAGCCCCTTCTTCATGTTCATGTAAGCACGCAGGACATCATCACTTTTTTCTTGAACGGCTGTGTTCAACTGATCCAGCAATTCCTGAAACGGCGCGACATCAAGGTTCAAAACTTCTGTCAGCACCGCTCCATACGGCTGCGGCTCCGGCCTGTCCTCCACCCAATAGGACGATGCACCAAATTCGACCTTGGTGTTTGTCTGCGGTCGATGGAAATCAAATATGTCTTTTCCTAAAACGCCCATAAGCTGTTTCCTCATTCGAGAATGTATTTGTATCGATATAGTGTATCTATTAAAATGATACATTACCTATTTTCAAAAGTCAATCCTTATGTTACGATATCGGTGCGGGAAATCGAAAATAAAAATCACAGCAACAAAATCGAAAGGAGGTGACAGTATGAATAAACTACACACCATCACAGTAGAAGATTTGCAAAACAGGACATATGATCCAACGCCGTTTCTCGTCGACGAACTCATCCCAGAGGGCTTGCATATCCTCGCGGGCGCACCGAAGATCGGCAAGTCTTGGCTGGCATTATGGCTTTGCTTGTGCGTTTCGCAGGGGCAGCCGCTCTGGAATTTCGCAACAACCCAAGGCGAAGTCCTGTATCTCAGCCTCGAAGATTCGTTCCAGCGCATCCAAACACGGCTCTTTGATCTGACCGAGGACGCGCCATCGACGCTGCATTTTGCGATCATGGCTGACACGCTCAAGCACGGGTTGGAACAACAGATCGAGCAGTTCTTGACAGAGCATCCTGACACAAAACTCGTTGTGATTGACACTTTGCAGCGCGTTCGTAGCACAGGAAATGACAGCAATCTGTATGCAAACGACTATCAAGACATCGGGCTTTTGAAACAGCTTGCAGACAAACGGCACATTGCAATTCTCTTGATTCACCATCTGCGGAAGCTCCACGACGACGATCCGATGAACATGATTTCAGGTTCGACGGGATTAAGCGGCGCGGCAGATTCGACCTTTGTTCTCCAGAAAAACTCTCGTCTTGCCAACATTGCCTCCCTGCATTGCACCGGTCGGGACATCCCAGATCGCACATTAAAACTGGAATTTGGCGAGGAAGATCACATCTGGAAGCAGCTTGAAGACAGCAAAACTTGCAGCAGTGCTTCTAGGATTTCAACGCTTCAACTCGTACATCTTTTCTCTGCTTTGCTCCGTGCCGATTCTACATATCTCGGCTCACCATCGGCACTGTCTGCGAAGATCGACCCTGACGGCAGCTTCGGCATCACGCCGAAAAAGATCACCCGGCTGGTGCGGGAAAGCGTTGCGGCTCTAAGAGAAAACGGAGTTCTGGTCAAGACCTACCGCAGCAATGGAAAGCGGCTGATCTCGCTCCGAAGTGCCGAAAGTGCCGATCTTCCCACCGTGGAGAAAATCGACCCTATCGACCCTGCGGGTGTGCCGAACGCCCGGAGCGCAACGTGAGGCGCGTGTCGCCGCTGTGTGCGGTTTTTTTCCCAACTGCGAGTGTGTGCGCAGGAGTGCCGCAAAGCCCCACGTTGCGCCGACGTGCGGGCAACGCGAAAAAGCGCGGGCTCAAAGCGCAGAGAAGCCCCGCCGCGGCGGGAAAAATCCTCCCGTTCGGGAGGAGCCAGCATCGCATTTGGCTAGTCGCCGGTGTCCCGGCGTCTGCCAAATGCCAAATATCGGGCAGAAGCCCATACCCACTTCATGCGAACGGAGGAAAATATGCGAAAAAATAAACAATTCAGTATTCGAATCTCAGCACAAGACTTAGAGACAATCCGCCAAAAAGCGGTGCAAGCGCACATGAGCCAGAGCGACTATGTAGTCAGTTGTTGCCTGGGCAAGAAAATCATCATTCTTGACGGACTGAAAGAAGTCCTGCGGCAGCAAAAAGCCATCGGAAACAACCTCAACCAGCTGGCGGTGCTGGCGAACATGGGGAAAGTCCAGTTCGCCAATCTGGATTCTGCTGTGCAGGAGTTTTCCAAGATCAACACATCTCTGCGGGAAATGCAGGAGGGAGGTGTAGTGAGATCGCAATCGTCCATTTCGTGAACTACAAAAAAGGCACACAAACACGCGGCTGCATGAAAAGTGTCATGCGATATGTGTCGCAGACGAGCAAAACCCTCTGGGATGGTCAGCAACTTGTCAGCGGGATCGGTTGCCAGCCGGAAACGGCGTTCGACGAATTCCTGAGTACGAAGCTGCTGCACCACAAGGACGGCGGCGTGATGTTCTACCACATGGTGCAGAGTTTCCCGAAGGGCGCGGACTTCGACCCGCGCACGGCGCACGAAGCAGCGTGCAGGCTCGCCGGATATTTTGAGGGCTGCGAGGTGCTGGTCTGCACGCACACCGACCGTGAACACATCCACTCGCACTGCATCATCAACAGCGTGAATTTCGAGACCGGAAAAAAGGTTCATATAGCGGACAAGCAGATTCAGGAGCTGCGCGTTTGTAATGACCAGATTTGCGAGGAATTGGGACTTCCCAAATTTCAGAGGGATGAGCAAAAACATTCCCGCGGAATGTCCAATGCGGAATATTACACGGCATCTAAAGGTGAGAGCTGGAAGTTCGAGCTGATGCGCGTGATCGATGAGTGTATGCGTTACGCCGGGAACAGGGAAGAATTTCTGGCGCTGCTTCGGGCAGAGGGTTACGATGCCACATGGACGGACAGCCGCAAGAACATCACCTACACCACACCGGAGGGGCGCAAATGCCGTGACAGCAAATTACATATTGAAAAATACTTGAAAGAAAAAATGGAGGCGGAATTTGGATACAGAACGGAGAATGACAACACAAGAACTGTTGACGCAGCACAAAAAGCTGATGGACGAGGCACAACGGCTGGAGCCGAGCGTGATGGTCACGGAGCGGAACTGGAGTGCGTTGCTCGAAATGCAGGACAGGCTGTTTCTGCAGCAGATGCAGTTGGACACGGACCTGAAAACGCTCCTGACGAAGCAGGAAGCACAGGAATCTCTGATCAAGATGCAAACGAGCGCAGAAAAATTCGAGAGACAGGCTGGGAGTCTGAACGAGGGGTATTCTTCCAGCTGCAAAGCACTGACCGAGAATACGAAGCTTGCCCTGACCGAGGTTCTGAACGATACGAAGAAGCAGCTTTCGGATACGGTACAGGAAGCGCGGAAGAAAATTCACCTCTGCGCGTGGGTATCAATTACGGCAGTGATCTTGTGCGCGGCGCTGTGCGCCTTGGCCGTGCTGTGGAGCAGATGACGGTCGATGCACCGACACGTGACGGAACGACTATGCCGCTGCATATTGACAGCAAGCGCCGGAAGAAGCTCAAGCAAAAGAAAACTTCCCTCGGCCATGCCGAGGACGATCACGAAGATTGGAATATGGAACAAAAAATGTGAAAGGGGAATTCGATGGCAAGCATCAAGCAGATATCTGACCGAAAATACAAAATTACTATCAGCAATGGCTACCGCACGGACGGACGTAAAATCTGCAAGGCTAAAACGATTCAGGTGCCGGATTCTGTACCAAAGCGCGGTGTCGAGCAGTATGTCTACCACGAAGCCGAGCGACTGGAACGCCTGTTCAAGCAGGGTTACAGTGAGGACGGTGAAATGACGTTTGAAACTTACGCCCGCGGGTGGTTGGAGCGCCAGACAAAATACGCGCCTGGCACGATTGCCTTTTACCGGCGTTCGCTCGAAACGGTCTTTCCTGAGATCGGCGCGATCAAGCTGAATCGGCTGCGCCCGATTGCGCTGGAAAACCTGTTGGCGAAGCTCCGCAAGCGCACCTATCGCGGCAAATCGATCAAGGAAAAAACGGTGCAGAAATACCTGACCGTCGTGTCCGCCGTCCTGAGTGACGCAAAACGCAACGAAATCATCGAGAAAAATCCGGCCCGCATGATCGATCTGCCGGGCGCGGAGTGCAAGACACAGGAGATTCCGACGATGGAGGAAATGCAGAAATTTCTCTCCGCCCTCTGCTATGAAGAACCGGTCTTCCAGCTTTTCTACTTTCTCGCCATCAATACCGGGATGCGGCGTGGTGAGCTGTGCGCTCTGCGCTGGTCAGACGTGATCGTGACCGGCAGTTACGAGGGTTACATCATTGTCCAGCATTCCCGCAGCACGGTTTCGGGCGAAGGCGTACAGGAGGGAACGACCAAAAACGGACGCACCAGAACCGTTTCTATGAACGAAGAAATGTTCAGCCTGCTGCGCGGGTTCTGCTACCGCAAGATGAGACTCCGCGATGAGCATGGTATCCCATTCCCGGAATACATTTTCACAAAAGACGACGGCACGCCCATCCACCCGGACACGTTCAGTAAGCACCTGAAAGCCTTGTTTGCAGAGATCGGTCTGCCGAAAACCTATCACCTGCACACCCTCCGGCACTTTTTTGTTTCAACGCTTCTGCATGAGGGCGTGGACAAGAACACAGTCGCAGATCTCGCCGGTCACGGCGATACGTCGTTCCTGGAGCGCACCTACTGTCACCCGCAGATGCAGCTCAAGCAGGAGGCTGCGAAACGCATGAGTAATAGTCTGTTTGCAGCACCTAATCCGGAATTGTTGGTTTCGTAGAATCTTCAAAATCCGCTAGCTATTTCCGCGTTTTCTGGTATTGTTGCTGTTACAAAATCTCAGCCGTGCTGAGCGAAACAGGAGGAATCACAAATGGCAAGTATCAGAAAACGTGGAAACAGTTATCTCATTGTAGTGTCCATGGGCTACACGTCGGACGGCAGGCGGCGCAATCCGCAGCAGAAGACGGTCAAGCCGCCCACAGGCCTTACGCCAAAGCAGACGGAAAAGTGGTTACAGGAGCAGGCGATGCTGTTCGAGATGAGCTGCAAAAAGCTAAATCCGGATATTGACCGGTCGGTCACGCTCGAAAAGTACACGGAAATCTGGCTCCAGACGATTGCACCGGACAAGCTGGCAAAATCCACGCTCGTGCGCGAGAAGCAGGATATTGAACGCTTTAAACCGTACCTCGGCAGCTATAAACTGGTCGATCTGCGGCCGGAACACTTCCGCAGTCTGTATACAAAGCTGCGGAAGCAGAAAAATAAAGCGACAGGAAAGCCGCTCTCTGAAGCGACGGTCGAGGGTGTCCACAGCTGTCTGTGCGGCATCCTCTCCGACGCGATGGAGGGCGGCTATCTTGATCATAACCCGGCTTGGCGCACCTACAAATACGCTGGGCAGAAGAAGGAAAAGAAAATCGCGGACGATGAAACGGTGAAAAAGCTGATTCAGGCGCTGGAAACCGTGAGCGTCCTGTATGAAACCTACTTCAAGCTCATCATCGCGACCGGAATGCGGCGCGGCGAGTGCTGCGCGCTCAAGTGGGAGGACATCAACTACGACGAGCGGAGCATCCATGTCTGCCGAAACGCCGTGAAAACAACCGGCGATGAAATAATCGTAAAGGCGCCGAAAACGAAAGCGGGCAACCGATATGTGTATTTCTCAGCAGAGATGGAAAGTCTGCTGCGCGAATACGAAACCTTCTGCGCGGCCGAAACGGAGCGTTACGACCGGCGCAAGCAGACCAAAGACGACTATGTGTTCCGCAGAAAAGGCATGAAGCTCCCGATGACGCCCTCGACCTTCACATGGCGTTTCAAGAAAATCCTCAAAGCAAACGACCTGCCGACGGACTTGAATGTCCACAGCCTGCGTCACACAGCGGCAAGCCTGTTCATCGCCAGCGGCACGGATGTCGGTACGGTCGCCGGACTCTTAGGACACAGCCAGCCATCGACCACGCTGGATATCTACACCCACGCGTTCGATAAGAACAAGAAAGCCGCCAGCCAGATCATGCAGAGCAGCCTGGAAATCTAAGCTATCCCCCAAAAAGCTCTGTCCGGTTGCGTTACGCAGTAAAAACAGATAATTTGAATAATTCTATATAAAAATTCCGTGAAATCATACGATTTCACGGCATTTTTGGTACGCCCGACACGATTCGAACGTGCGACCTACAGAGTCGGAGTCTGTCACTCTATCCAGCTGAGCTACGGGCGCATTTATGAGATAAACGGCAGGGTGCCGGTCATCGCTTTTTGAAAATGGTAGTCAAACAGTAGTCAAAGAAGAAGCGGAAAATCGCTCTCACACCCGAAAAGTCCAGTCGTATCAACGGCTTTGGGATTCTCTCAGCCGAATGGGGCAGAAACGTCGGAGTCTGTCACTCTATCCAACTGAGCTACGAGCGCATTTTTTACTGCCCATATAGTATAACAGATACGCGGCGGAAAGTAAAGCAGAAAAATGGCGGATTGCATTTTGAAGGAAAGCTGGTACAATGAAGAAAACGGGAGGCGAGGGTATGACGGCGGGGGAGCGGGTGTTTTCGGTCGTGCGCGGGCGGCTTTATGAGCGGCTGCCGGCGCTGGCGCTGCCGTTGGGGAAGCTTTCCTGCCGGGAGGCGGATGTGACGGTCGCCGGGACGGATGGGCGCGCGGCGCTCTTTGCGCCTGGTTTTCTGGAACGGGAATTTTTGGCCGGAAGCGAACTGCCGGAGCGGCTGACGCTGCATTTGCTGCTGCACCTCGTGCTCGGCCATCCGCAGAACAGGAGGGGCCGCGAGAAAGCACTCTGGGATACGGCCTGCGATCTTGCGGTTCTGCTGGTGCGGCACGCGCTTCTGCCGCAGGAGCGCGAAGCGCCCGATGCGTTCTCTGCCCGCTGTAAGCTGCAAGTGAAAAAAGCGGGCAGCGCGGAGGAGATTTACGCGCTTTTACAGGCGGAGCCGGAGCTTCTCACGCCGGACGAGCGGCTGAGCGCGGTACTGGACGAGCATTCCCGATGGGAGACGGTGCGCGCCGCAGACCGGCCTGCTGCCTCCAGCGAAGGGGACGAAACGGGCTTTCAGGCGCTCGGGCGGCTCCTGCCGCAGCCGCTGCCGGAAAAGCCTGTCATCGGAAGCGGGACGGGCGGCGCGGTCTTCTCGATCAAGCCGGATACGCGCGAAAGCGCGCCGATTGCCGCCGTGCTGCACGAGCTGTCCGAGACGCGCGAGAACCGTCATGTGTCCGGTGAGGAATTTCAATATGCCTGGTATCTCTACGGGCTGGAGCATTACGGCGGTATGCCGCTGATCGAGCCGCTGGAATATTCCGAGGAACGCCGTCTGCGCGAGCTTGCCGTTGTGATCGACACGTCGGCGTCATGCTCCCGGTCACTGTGCGCCGGATTTCTGGGGGAGCTTGCGGGGCTGCTGGGCCGTGAAAACCTGTTCTTCGAGCGCTTTAATCTGCACGTGATCGAATGCGACTGCGAGGTGCAGCAGGATACACGCCTGACGACGCTGGCGGAGCTGTCCGATTGGCTGCGGACCATGACGCTGCACGGCGGCGGGGGCACGGACTTCCGCCCGGCGTTCCGGTACATTGACAGCTTGATCGAATCGGGTGAATTCGCGCATTTGCAGGGAATTTTGTATTTTACCGACGGCTACGGCGTGTTTCCAGATGCGCCGCCCGCGTACCGGGTGATTTTCGCCATGCTGCAGTACCGGTATGACGATATCGATTTGCCGCCGTGGGCGGAAAAGCTGGTTCTGGAAGCGGACAAGCCGAAAGGAGACGAAGCATGGATATAAAACAGGCAAAGCAGGAGCTGCGGCAGACCATCCGCGCCTATACGGCCAGAACGGAGGACGGCGTGTGGCGCATACCGCGCGAAAAGCAGCGGCCTGTCCTGCTCATGGGCCCGCCGGGCATCGGCAAAACGGCGATTTTGTCACAGCTTGCGCAGGAGGAGCACGTCGGCCTCGTCTGCTACACCATGACGCACCACACGCGCCAGAGCGCGCTCGGCCTGCCGGTCATCGTCGACTGCACAGCGGCCGGGCGGCAGTTCCGCGCGACGGAATATACCATGAGCGAGATCATTGCCTCGGTCTATGCGCAGATGGAGAAAACCGGGCTTCGGACGGGGATTTTGTTTCTCGACGAGATCAACTGTGTCTCTGAGACGCTCATGCCCGCGATTTTGCAGATGCTGCAGAACAAGACCTTCGGCGTCCACGCGCTGCCGGAGGGCTGGATGATCGCGGCGGCGGGCAATCCGCCGCGCTATAACCAGTCCGCGCGGAGCTTCGACATGGCAACGCTCGACCGGGTGCGGCGCATCGATCTGGAGCCGAGCCTTGCTGTCTGGCAGGAATACGCTGCCGCGCACGCCGTTCATCCGGCAGTGCTGGCGTATCTGCGATTGCATCCGGAGCACTTTTTTGTCTGCGATGCGCAGCGTTCGGCGGGCAGCTTCGTGACCGCGCGCGGGTGGGAGGACCTGTCTGCGCTGCTGCTGACCTATGAAGCGCTCGGCTTTGCATGCACGCAGACGCAGGCGCGGGAATATCTGCACGTGCAGGAAGCTGCGGCGGGCTTCGCGGCATTTTATGAGCTTTACCGCCGCTATGCCGCGTCGCTGCCGCTGGAGGCGCTTCTGCGCGGGCAGACGGACGCGGGCGCGGAGGCGCTGCGCGGTCTGCCGTTCGAGGGACGGCTGTCTGTTGTGGAATTTCTGCTGCACAGCCTGCAAACGCAGCTGTGCGCGATGGAGGACGCATCCGCGCTTGCGTTCAGTGCGGAGAGCTTTCTGAAAAGCGTTCCAGCAGGGGAGGGCTATGCCGCCCGTGCGGAAAAGCAGCTGGAAAACCGCCGCGCGGCGCTTCAGATCCGCCGGGAATGCGGCGTGCTGTCCGCCGAAGACGAACGGCGGGAGACGGCGTTTCTGACGCGATCGGACGCCGCGCTTGCCGCGCGATCGGACGCGGAGGCATTTGACGCGGTGCGGCTTCTGGCCGAAAGCGCCGGAACAGCGGCGGAGCAGAACAGGAAGAACACACTCTGCGCGCTTGAAAACAGCCTGCGCTTCGTCTGCGCGGCCTTCGGCGACGAGCAGGAGCTGTGGATCCTGCTGCACGGTCTGCAGGATTGCGGCGCGGCGGCATTCCTGCAAAAAGAAAACAGCTCCGTCTATCAGGAGCTGCTGTCCCGCGCAACGCCGGAAGCAAAGGCCGCGGCGCTGCGGGAGGAATTGAGCAGGGGAGCGGGACTGTGACAGATTAAGGCCGAAATGCGTCAGGCTTACGCAGAGAGCGACAGAAATTCGAATGGAATTGGTAGAGGCGGACGACTTGTCCGCACGGCGGAACGCAGTGAATTTCTTCGAAAAGTTGCGGCGAATTCGCACACACCCAACGCCTTCCCCGCCCGGCAGAATGCAGTGAATTCCTTCGAGAATTTGCGGCGAATCCGCAAGCAGTTACCTCTTTGGATGTAGGGG
>ENA-UERK01000575-UERK01000575.1-human-gut-metagenome-genome-assembly--contig:-NODE-575-length-30668-cov-5.395770_pt1 | contig 30668 bp, 20 predicted proteins | sample MGYA00242957_ERZ507957 | MGnify/ENA primary metagenome ERZ507957 (study PRJEB26167, sample SAMN06115538) | human gut metagenome | host: Homo sapiens | place: China:Heilongjiang | collected 2015-11-06...
CGAACACGGAAGTTAAGCTCGCTTCTGCTGACAATACTTGGCTGGAGACGGCCTGGGAAGATAGGTAGCGCCAACACTCCTCCTTAGCTCAATGGTAGAGCATTCGGCTGTTAACCGAAGGGTTGTTGGTTCGAGCCCAACAGGGGGAGCCAAAGGGTGAGCCGCCATCCGTAAGGTGGCGGCTCATTTCTTATTCAGGTCAGCCGCGTAGACTTGGGCCTTTAGCTCAGTTGGTTAGAGCAGACGGCTCATAACCGTCCGGTCCCGGGTTCGAGTCCCCGAAGGCCCACCACACAGGGGTATAGCTCAGTTGGTAGAGCAGCGGTCTCCAAAACCGCGTGTCGAGAGTTCGAGCCTTTCTGCCCCTGCCAAAAGAAGCCATGACGTTGTCATGGCTTCTTTTTTTTGCGCCGGTGGCTCCGCTTTTGCGGCAGATGCCCGCGCAGCCGGCCACAGGCGGCGGGAAAATGCCGGAATTGTGCGGAGAGACGGCCTTTGACACACGATGCTCCGGGTTTTGTCGATATTAAATAGAAAAAATCGGGAAATTTTGTGCGGGAATAAAGTTGATTGTTTGTCGAAATGGTGCTATGCTATCCCGTGTATATCCAGAAAAGGAAAATCACCCCGCAATGGGACGATTTTCCGACCCGCGCAGGTGCAAGGGGCGCCTGTATCGGAGGGAGATACCGGCAGAAAAGGGTATCCTTTTCTCGTTTCAACTGGGTTGAAACGATGGCTTTTCCGCATGGGACGGCGTTCCGCGCGGCGAGGCCTGCCACTGATCCGCAGGGGGTGCGGACCCGCCGGTGCAGTGCCGCGGGCACGGTGCGGACAGCGCACAGCATGGTTCCGCAGACAGACCAAAAAATCACATGAAAGGATGGGGGAACATGAACAAAACGAGAATGGGCAAAAGAGTGGCGTCAATACTGCTTTCGCTGGTAATGATGCTGTCTCTGCTGCCGACGGCGGCGTACGCTGCGATGGCGGACGGCGTCGACACCCAGGGCGCGATCGTCTCCGAAAACGGAACGGGCGTGTCCGACGATGACAACAGCAGCGGTAACACCGATGACTTGCAGGTCGAAGACAGCAAGGACAGCGGTAACACCGGCGACCAGCAGGTCGGAGGCAGCAGCGGCAGCGGCACGGCAGATGATCCCGCCGATGCTGAGGGCGGCGCTGATCCTACCGATTCTGTGAACGGAAACGATTCCGCAGACCCGCAGGATGATGGGGATGCGGTGCTGCCCACTGCCACCACCGTGGTCAGCACCAGCGAGGAACTGGTGGCGGCTATCGCTGCGGCCAGCGATGGTGACACCATCACGCTGGGCGAGGGCGAGTTTACCACTTACGGCAACACCTCTCCCAAGAAGTCTCTGACCTTCGAGGGCGTGGGCACGAATACCGTGTGGACCATCGGCGACCTGAACCAGGACGCCAAAGGTGAGGGAAATGGCGATTGCAGCTTTGACGGCTGTGACACCATCACCTTCAAAAACATGACCCTCAAGGTCGACAACAAGAACTATCGCGGCTTCATCCGGATCAACCACACCGTGGTGGAGAACTGCACTCTTGAGGGCAGGACTGCATACTGGGGCTATGAGACCGCGAAGTTTGTGAACGCTACCTTCAATGCACCGGAGGGCGACTATGCTCTGTGGGATTATTCCACCAAGGCCATGACCTTTGAAGGCTGCACGTTCAACATCTCCGGTAAGGGCGTCAATGTCTACGTGGAGGCTGGTAATGCCGGCGAGGCTACGCGCACTGTCGAAGTGAACAACTGCACAGTCGAATCCACCAAGGAGAGCAAGGCATTCCTGAACATCAAGAACAGCACGCAGTCTTATGATGTGACGCTGAGCGGCACGAACACGGTGAACGGCCTTACGGCCAATGGCACCACCGGCTCCGCGCTGTATCAGGTGGAAACTACTGAGGTCACTGAGACCACCGGCAATCCGGTCACGGTGAAGCAGGAGAACACGGCTGGCGAGTTTGAGACCATTTACGAGGTCAAGAAAACGGAGAAAGCCTACGTGGCAGAGGTCGGGAGCAACAAGTACGAGACCCTGCAGGCGGCTATCGATGCGGCCGCTCAGAATGCGACCGTGACCCTGCTGGCGGACACCCGCGAGAATGTCACCATAGAAACATATGGGCTGACCCTCGACCTGAGCGGTCACACCCTCAACGGCGGCACCGTGGCGGGCAAGCCCGCGCTGACCGTTAAGAACCGCGTCACCGTCAAGGACAGCAGCGCGGCGCAGACCGGTACCATCATGCGTGAGGATACCGCGGAGAACTCCGGCGACGGCTCCCACTATGTCATCGACATTCAGGGCCAAAACACTTTCCTGAAGTTTGAAGGCGGCACCGTCAAGAACAACAGCGGCAACAAGAAGGGGAATGGCGCGTCCCTGGTGCGCGTGGGCGATGACAGCGTCAAGGCATGGCCTCAGCTGACCATCACCGGCGGCACGTTTACCCAGGATAACTTCATCGTGATCAAGGTCGATCGCGGTACATTCTACCTGACCGGCGGTACGCTGAATTCCCAAAACGACTACGCGGTGGAGAACTGGAAGTCCGCTACCATCAAGGGCGGCACGGTCAACGGCGCTGTGGCGGCCTGGACGTACAGCGGCGGCGCTAACAGCGATCTGACGATCAGCGGCGGCACCGTCAACGGTGACGTGCTCTCTGTGAACTACGGCAGCGCCGAGGGCAAGGTGGCCAAGGTCAGCATCACCGGCGGCACTGTCAACGGTGCGCTGGATACCCGCAGCTACGATCCCAGCACCAATGAGCTGACCAGCATCGACGACGCCACTAAGGCGACTATCAAGGTCACCGGCGGTACGTTTAAGGAGGACCCCAGCAAGTACGTGGTGGAGAATTCCGGCGTTACTCCAAATGGCGACGGCACTTTCGGCGTGGCGAAAGCCTATCTGGCCACGGTCGGCGACACCTCCTACTACACCATGGACGAGGCGTTCAAGGCGCAGACGGCCAGCGGCGAGCCTATCGTCTTGCTGCGCGATTATACCACCGGTTCAGCATTCAGCTCCGGCAGCATTGACCGCACGGTGGATCTGGCTGGCCATACCTGGACCTGCACCGGCACAGATGCAAACAGCGCGGCTTTCGAGATCAACTACTCCGATGCGTCGCTGACCGTGAAGAACGGCAAGGTGGTCAGCAGCCAGCTGGTGGGTCTGATCCCCTCCGCCATGGGCGGCACCATCAAGTATGACAATTCCAGTCTGGTGTTCGATGGCGTCGTGATGACGACCACCGCCCGCAGCGGCATCGAGACCAACGGCAACAACACCAACGATACCGTGACGCTGAGGAACAGCACGCTGAACGTGCCCAACGGCTTCGGCATCTACTTCCCCAGCTCCGGCACGCTGACCATCGACAACAGCGTCATCAACGCCAAGACCATGGGCGTGCAGGTCTGCTCCGGCAGCCTGAACATCAGCGGCGCTGGCACGGCCATCACCGTCTCCGGTGACGGCATCGACAAGACCATTAACGACGGCGCCATCGAGGACGGCGCGGCCATCTCCATCGTGAACCGCATCGGCTACAAGGGCCTGTCCAATATCGAGGTCAAGGGTGGCACGTTCACGGCCAAGGACGGCAACGCCGCGGTCAAGGCCTACAACTGGAAGGACCTGACCCCGAGCGATTTCACGCAGAACGACAAGGTTTCCGTCTCCGGCGGTACGTTCTCCAGCGCGGTGGACGAGTCCCTGTGCGCTGACGGCTACATCCCCACCAAGAACACGGACGGCACCTTCGGCGTCAAGGTAGGCAAGTATGTTGCCGAGATCGGCAGCCAGGGCTACGAGTCCCTGACCGAGGCCGTTGCGGCGGCTGAGGACGGCCAGACCGTGACCCTGCTGGCGGATGCCGCTGAGGACGTGGTCATCAGCAAGAGCATCACCCTTGATCTGGGCGGCAAGACCCTGACCAACACCAACGCCGGCAAGGCTACGATCTCCGTGACCGGCGGCACCGTCACCGTGAAGAACGGTAATGTTATGGGCGGCACCGGCTACTACAACATCGAGGTCACGAAGGAGGGCAGCAATGCCAACCTGACGCTGACGGATGTCACCGCCACGGCGGGCAACACCGGCTCCTCCATGATCGACAACTACGGCACCCTGACCATCACCAGCGGTACCTACACCGGCGGTCTGGATACCGTCAAGAATGAGCCGAGTGCGAAGCTGAACATCACCGGCGGTACGTTCACGCTGACAAAGGGCAATTCTGATGGCTTCACCGGCGTTGTGTTCAACTACGGCGAGCTGACCATCAGCGGCGGCGAGTTCGTTCAGAGCGACAAGAATGCCCCCTATGGACAGGCGCAGGTCATCCACACCGATAAGAGTGGCAGCGCAGCACCGTCCACGGTCATCACCGGCGGTACGTTCAAGAACCTGTGCACCAGGAGCCCAGCTTGGACGGTTCGTGAAATGAACGCGGCGGCTGGCGCCACGAAGGTCTCCGGCGGTACGTTTAACAAGAATATTCTCGAGGCCTATTGCGCTGCGGGCTTCATCCCCACCAAGAACGCGGACGGCACCTACGGCGTCAAGGAAGGCCACTATGTCGCCGCGGTCGGCAGCAAGAAGTACGAGACGCTGGCCGACGCGATCCGTCTGGCTACAAAGGGCAAGACCATCACCCTGCTGGCAGACGTCGAGCAGAACACCCAGCTGACCATCAACAAGAGCATCACGCTGGACCTGAACGGCAAGACCATCAAGAACACGGTGAACATCTGGGGCGATAAGGCCAACGCTATCCTGTCCATCACAAATGGCGCCAAGGTGACCATCACCGGCAACGGCACCATAGATGCCAAGGAGAACGACTGCTATACCATCAACGTGGTGAAGGGCGACCTGACCATCGAAAACGGCACCTTCTATGGCAACGTCAGCGTGGTTCAGGTGCAGGAGGGTACCCTGTCTGTCAAGGGCGGCACCTTCGACCTGCACCAGAAGTGGGAGGGCAGCAGCAAGTATCTGATCAACTGCATCGATAAGGCGTATGTGGACGGCAGTGCGAATGTCGCCATCAGCGGCGGTACGTTCGTCGGCTTCGACCCCAACGTCTCCCCCGAGCAGAAGGTGGACGGCAAGACTTCCAGCTTCGCGGCTCCCGGCGCTGGTATCACCAAGAACGAGGACGGCTCCTTCACGGCGGCTGCCGGTATGACCGCCCAGATTCTGGACAAGGACGGCAATTCCGTCAAGGCGTACAGCACTCTGGCCGACGCTGTTGCGGCGGCTCAGGACGGCCAGACCGTGAGACTGCTGGCGGATGTCGCCGAGAGCAGCATCGAGGTCAACGCGAATATCACCATCGACCTGAACAAGATGACCGTGACCGGTAGCTTTGTCACCTACGGCGAAGTGACCATCCAGAACGGTACCATTGATGTTCCCGACGGCAAGACGAACTATGCCTACGGCAAGTTGACACTGGCGGATGTGGACATCACCGGCAAGGCGGCCAGCAGTTCTCTGCTGAGTGTGAACTACAACGGCAGCGTGACTATCGACAAGGATTCCACCATCGTTGCGGACAGCGAAAAGGGTCATTCTCCTGCGGTGTTCATCAAGGGTCAGGATGACAGAGGCAAGACCTACGCTCCCGAGCTGAATATTTACGGCACGGTGCAGAGCGCCAAGACGCCCGCCATCCAGGGCAACGGCACTGACAGAGGCGTGTCCCACGTCAACGTGTTTGAGGGTGCAGTTGTCAAGTCCGAGAGCCTGGCAGTCTATCTGCCCCAGCCCTGCGAGGTCAATATCACCGGCGGCCTGGTGGAGGGCTACTGCGGCATCGGCATCAAGTCCGGTACGCTGAACATCTCCGGCGGTACGGTCTGCGGCGTTGCCAACGACAATGTCATCGGCGATGAGTATTCCCAGACCAACGGTATCAGCTATGACGGCTCTGCCATCATGATCGACTCCTACATCGGCTACGCCGGTCAGGTTCAGATCAACATTTCCGGCAACGCTGTGGTGGAGAGTAAGTATTCCACCGCTATCCGTGAGATCGGTAACGACAAGAGCCAGACCAACCTGGTGGGCCTGGACATTACCGGCGGCACGGTGCTGGGCGCCAAGGATACGGACGCTGTTCTGGTCCGCGACGTGACCGCCAAGGATGTCAACATCTCCGGCGGCGAGTTCAGCAGCATCGTCAAGAAGGAGTATTGCGCTCCTGGCTTCACGCCTGTGACGACTGCCAACAGTGAGGGTCGCTACGGCGTGGAAGTGGGCAAGTTCACCGTCCAGGTGACGTCCCGCACCACCGGCAGCGACAGCCCCGTGGCCAATGTGACCGGCGGCGGCAGCAACATCACCTACGCGCAGGGCACCACGGTCACGGCGTCCGCCATCAGCGGCTACAAGTTCGTGGGCTGGTTCGTCAACGAGTACACCGGCACGCCGTACAGCACTGACCTGACCTGCGAGGTCAAGCCCACCGCTGACTGGACCATGATCGCGGTCTATGAGCCCATCAGCGGCGGCAAGTTCTGGCTGAATGTCACGGCTTCCGAGTTCACGGTCAACGGCGGCGCGACGCAGCGCTCTTACCTGCTGGAGAAGATGCCCGTTGGCACGCAGGTCACCGTTGTGTTCAAGGGCAGCGAGAACTTCCTGTACTGGGTCAATGAGTCCGGCAAGGTGGTCTCCACCTCGAAGACTTACACCTTCTCCATGGGCAGCGCCACGACCCTGAAGGCCGTGTATGCCGAGAAGGAAGAGCACCAGGCCATGGTGGTCTTCATCTCCCACACGCAGCAGGTCATCAGCTCCAAGGGCTACACGGATACGCAGGAGATCCAGTTCCCCGAGCCTCCCATCAAGATGGGCGCCACCTTCGTGCGCTGGTCCATGACGGAAGCTGAGATTCGCGCGGCCATGGCCACTACCACGACGGGTATCATCGTTGTGGAGCCGGTGTACGAATTCAGCGCGGGCTCTTACACGGTAACCGTCAATTACCCGAATGACGAGACGGCAACTTACACGGCTACAGTCGGCAAGATCACTACGGTAACAGCGAAGAGCATTGACGGAAAGGTCTTCAAGTGCTGGAAGAACGGCGACACCGTGCTTGGCTACACGGAGACCCTGAAGATCGCGCCTCGCGGCGATCTGACCCTGACGGCTGAATATGTTGATGCCGGCACCACAGTGGATCGTCTGCCCGTGATCGCGCTGACGGAGATCAGCGCCAGCCAGCAGGGCGCGAAGTACGCAGTCTCCTTCACGGCAACGCGCTCCGTGCCCGATGGCTACACGGTCACTGAGCAGGGCATTCTGGTGAGCACCAACAGCCGGTACGGCCAGTCGGATGCGCTGGACGCCATGAAGCTGGATGCCAATGGCGCCAAGCCCGATGATACGTTTATCCTGAAGGCAACCAACACTGACGCGACGGGCGTAACAGTCCTGAATGGTACCGTGTCGGCTGCGGATCGTACGGTGTATGGCCGCGCTTACATGATCCTGCGCGACAGCAGCGGCGCCATGGTGTACGTGTACAGCGATACGATCCTGTCCGGCAGCTACAACAGTCTGACTACTAATGGAGGTAACTGAAAATGGACAAGAAGCAGTATGAAGCTCCGGAGATGCAGGTCATTCTGACCACCGGTGAGGACATCATCACGACGTCCATTCCGGACGGCGGCGACATCGATCTTGGCTGATCCGCCATCTCCGACCCTAACCCAAAACAGGGGCATAGTCCGCGCGGACTATGCCCCTGTGCGCAAAGCAAAGGAGCGACTTATGAAAAAACTCATCCCCGTGCTGCTGTCGCTGCTCATGGCGCTGGCCATGACGGCCACAGCGCTGGCTGCCACCGTCTACACCGAGGGTGCGCTGCACTACACCATCGCGGACGAGTCCATCACCATCACCGGCTATTTCGGTAAGGACGCCGCAGTCACCGTACCGGCCAGCATCGCCGGTATTCCTGTGAACACCATCGCCAAGGGCGCGTTCACGGGCAATGACAACGTGAAAACGGTGGACCTGCCGGACACCATCACCGCCGTGGAGGAGGGGGCCTTCGCCTCCGGCATCACGGTGAACTACAACAGCAACGTCAACGGCGGCAACACGCCGGGCGACAGCAAGCCCGATGACAGCAAACCGGACGACAGCAAGCCCGCCGACAACAAACCCAACAACGGCGGCTCCGGCGCCACCACCGGCGCCGACACGGGCACCGTGGACGTGGACAACTCCGGCACTGCCGGGGGTACCAACGGTACCACGGGAGGCACCGGCGGCGCAGAGGGCACCGGCATCGACGAGGGCACCGTCTCCGTGGACGACCTGCCGGACTCTGCCGACAGCCAGACCGGCGCACAGGACAGCGCCGCCGTTCCTCAGCAGAGCGCGGGGCTCACATGGCTGTGGGTGCTGCTGGGCGTCATCGCCGTGGCGGCGATCATCGGCATCGTCGTGATGCGGAAAAAGAAGCACTGAGACACGAAACCGCAGGAGGGTAAGCCCTCCTGCGGTTTTTTGCGCAAAAAAAGGAAGCGGACGGGTCACGTCCGCTCCAAGGGAGGAGAAAAATGATGGAAAACTAATTTCAAACGGGCGCTGCCCGCTGAAAACATGGGAAGATCAGAACAGGGTACACAGCAGCCACGTCAGTCCGATGGCCGCCGCGCCGATGGCGGCCCACAGCCAACCGGGGACGCGGACGCGCCGGCGCGGCAGACCCTGACAGCGGGCATAGTTCTTGGCGATGCGGACGGCCTGATCCACCAGCTGCTGTGAGCTGACGCCGCCGCCATCGGTGCGCAGAATGAAAATGGCCTGTTCGAAGATCTGGGGGTCCGGAGAATCCACCACGATGACGCGGCGGGAAATACCTTTAACCAAGCATATGCCCTCCTTGCTGTCCGTTTACTGCGCCGCCCTATCGCATCGGGCGACGGTAGTAGTATGGACGGCGCGGCGGCGGATTATACCTGCGCGGGGCCATTTTCTTCGCCCCGCAGCCGGTGCAGCGCCAGCACGGCGCAGTCATCGGACCGCCCGCCGTGTTCGGCGGACATGGTGAGGATGCGGCGGGCCAGGGCGTCGGGAGTGCCGCCGCCCCAACCGGCCAGCAGATCCTGAAGCCACTCGTCCCCGTCGCCGCCGACCACGCCGTCGGAGACCATCACCAGCCAGCCGTCCGGCGGCAGGACGAAGCGGATGACATCGGGCTGGCGGTCCGCACCCTCCAGTCCCGCGGGCAGCGCCGCGCCGCCGTACCGCGTGACGCGGCCCAGCTTTTTCAGATACGACGGCGCCGCGCCGTATTTATAGAGCGCGGCCTCACCGGTGCTGCGGTCCAGCCGCAGCAGGTCGATGGTGGTGAAGCCCGCGCCCTCACGGCAGCGCAGCAGCATCGCCGTGTTCAGTGTTTTCAGGGCCGGCAGCGGCTCCACGCCCGCTTGTAAAAACTGCTTCAGTAACCGCACGGTCATGGCGGCCTCACGGTGGGCGGCCTCGCCGCTGCCCATGCCGTCGGACAGCAGCAGGCACGCCGCGCCGCCCGCCTCGAAGGACGCCGCCTGATCGCCGCACAGTGTCTCGCCTTCCTTGGGCCGCAGGGCGATGGCGGTGCGGCAGGTAAAGCGGGGCGGCGCCGACACCGGCACGCCGGAGGACAGCACCTCCGACATCTGGGCGTACTGCTGCCGCGCCACCTGATACGCTTCCTCCAGCTGGAGTCGGTGAGCGCGGCGCAGCAGGAACTGGTGCAGCTGGTCGTTCAGCGCCTCCAGCAGCTGGGGGAAGTGCAGGCAGCGGCTGGCAAAATGCAGGGGGAAGTCCTCTGCGCAGGCGCTGCCGCGGCGCAGCAGGCGGGGACAGGCGTCGTTGAAGGCATTGTAGGTGTCGTTGTAGTGTGCCTGCCAGCAATCCCGCTGCAATAGACACCCTGCGCAGACCTGTTCCGCTGCGCGGTCGAACAGCACGGCGGGGTTCTCCGGCCGCGGCGGCGTCACCTCGGTGAAAAAGCTGTCGTACACGGCACGGAACGCGGCGGCGGGGGTGGCCTCCGGCTGGGCCGGCGGCGCGGGCGCCTGCTGGGCGAGGCGCAGCGGCAGGCGCTGAGGCAGCAGGAGATAGAGCCCCGCACCCGCCATGCTCTGAAACAGCAGGGGCAGCGGGTCCGGCCCGTCCAGCAGCGTATATCCGGCCATGGCTGCGGCAGTATACACCAACGGCACGGCCAACCGGCCCCGCTCCCTGACAGCGGAGGCGGCTCCCATCCCGCCGCAGCACACTGCGGTCAGCAGCACCGCATCGCCGGTGAACAGATCCATGGTCAGACCGGCCACGGCTCCCGCCGCCGCGGCGGAGGCGGGGGACAGGCACTTCGCCGCGGCCATCAGCAGCGCCGCCGCCAGCATACCGCCCACGCGGAAGCCGGAGAACGACCAGCCGTAGGCGGTGAGGGACAGACCCAGACCCAGCAGGAACAGCGCCTGCCCGCGGCTCACCGCCGGGGCATTGGCGTCCGACAGCGACGGCAGCAGCGCCGCCGCAGCGTACAGCACGGTACAGGCAGCGGCGCACAGCGCCCACTGCCGCGGCTGCCGCTGGATGAGATAGGCCGACTGCACCAGCAGCGTCATCAACACGGCAGCCACAGGCCGGAATACCGGACGGCGGTACAGGCGGGTGGTGCAGAACGCCGTGTTGGCACAGAAGATGAGGATGGCGGCGGCGGTGTGGCGCAGCCCCGCCTGAAAATCCAGAAAAAGGAAAGCGCCCAGTCCCGCGCCCAGCAGGGCGCTGAGCCCGGGCCAGCTGACGCCTGCGGCGGAGACGGCCGCCAGCGCCCATGGGCTGTACAGGCCGTCCAGCGCCGCGCCGGACAGCAGAAACGCGGCGACCGCCGGTAAAAACCCCGTCAGCAGGGAGCGGAGCGGGACGGACCGGACGGCCTCGGTGACAGTTTTCAAGGCTTGTCCCTCCTTTCACGCCTATTGTAACCGGAACGGCGGACGCATCCTGTCGGGAAATGGCGGCGCATCCCAAAGCCGCCGGCCGCAGCGGCGGAAAATTTTGCTGTTGTATTTCCCGCGCCGATTTGGTACAATGCCGTTGACAGAAACTGACACACTTCGTACAGGAGGAGACCCATGAAAAAGCTGTTTGCCATGCTGATGGCGCTGACGATATTGATGACCATGGCCGCCTGCGGACAGCAGACGACGGACGAGGCCGGCGGCACCGTGGACCCCGGCGCCGTGGCGGATCAGGACACCTCAGGTCAGGTGGACATGCCCGCCGATGACGCCGGCACGCCGGAGCTGGGCAGCGTCAACGGCGGCACCTACACCAACGAGTTCGCCGGTATCGGCTGCACGCTGGACGAGACCTGGACGTTCTACACCGAGGCGCAGATCGCGGAGATCAACGGCTTCCTGACGGAGGGCACCAGCGACGAGGATATGCGCCAGCTGATGGAGGAGAACCAGAGCGTGTACGATATGTACGCCTCCTCCACCGATGGGCTGATGACCATGAACGTGGTGTTCCAGAACATGGGACTGCTGTTTGGCACCACCATGAGCGCTCAGGACTACGTGGAGCTGTCCGCAGAGCAGCTGCCCGACGCCATGGGCACCTACGGCTTTGAGGACGTGACAGCGTCCGTGACCACGGCGGAGTTCGCCGGTGCGGAGTGTCCCGCGATCGCCATCACCGCCACGGTACAGGATACCCCCATGTATGAGCTGCTGGTGTGCATGAAGGAGGGCAACTACATCTACTGCGTGACGCTGTGCAGCTACACGGAGGATGTGACGGCCCAGATGGCAGCGCTGTTCTACACGCTGTAAGCAGCAAACCCGTGAGCCGCGGCAGACGCCGCGGCTCGCTTTTTCGGAAAGGAGCGGAGACCATGGCAAAATATGTGCTGATACCGGATTCCTTCAAAGGAACGCTGTCCTCGGAGGACATCTGCCGCATCGCGTCGGAGGAGATATTGCGGCTGGAGCCGGAGGCGGAGATCTGCGCCATTCCGGTGGCGGACGGCGGCGAGGGCACGGTGGACGCCTTTCTGGCCGCCGTGGGCGGCACGCGGGCGGAGGTGCCCTGCACAGGGCCCTGTGGCCAGGAGGTCATGGGTTTTTACGGCCTGCTGCCGGACGGTACGGCGGTGGTGGAAATGGCCGCAGCGGCGGGTCTGCCGCTGGCGGGCGCGTGCCGCGATCCGGAAAAGACCACTACCTACGGCGTGGGCCAGCTGATGGCCCACGCGCTGTCCCGCGGAGCAAAGCGGCTGGTGCTGGGGCTGGGCGGCAGCGCCACCAACGACGGCGGCTGCGGCGCGGCCGCCGCGCTGGGCGCGGAGTTTCTGGATGAGGAGGGACGGGCGTTCGTGCCTACCGGCGGGACGCTGACCCAAATCGCCCATATCCGCATGGAGGGGCTGCGGGAGACGCTGGCGGGCGCGGAGGTCACGGTGATGTGCGACATCGACAACCCCCTGTGCGGTCCCGCTGGTGCGGCGGCGGTGTTCGGACCCCAGAAGGGGGCGGACGCGGCCATGGTGGCCCGCATGGATGCGGGCCTGCGCCATCTGGCGGAGACGCTGGAAAAAGACGTGGGCATGGCGGTGCTGGCGCTGGCGGGCGGTGGTTCAGCCGGCGGCTTCGGGGCCGGTGCGGCGGCATTTTTCGGCGGACAGCTGCGCATGGGCATTGATGTGGTGCTGGATCTCACGGACTTTGACCGGAAATGCCGCGGCGCATCGCTGGTCATCACCGGCGAGGGTCATCTGGACAGCCAGAGCCTGCGGGGGAAGACGGTGGTGGGCGTGGCCCGCCGCGCCCGGGCGCTGGGTGTACCGGCGGCGGCGCTGGTGGGCGGCTGCGAGACGGCGCTGGACGCGGTGTACGCGGAGGGCGTGTCCGGAGTATTCCCCATTCATCCGGCGCTGTGTACCTGGCCCCAAGCCGCCGCGCGAACCGAGGAGGATCTGCGCTTCACCATGGGCAATCTGCTGCGCTTTATGGCCGCCCTGCGGCGATAATAAAAAGGCACCCTCACGGGTGCCTTTCTTTTTGGAGCAGGGTACGGGAGTCGAACCCGCCTTAACGGCTTGGGAAGCCGCTGTAATACCGATATACCAACCCTGCGAACGGTGCTATTATAGCAGGTCGGCGGGGGTTTTGCAACCGAAAATTCTGTCGAGAGCATGATTTCTCCCGCAGCGGCATAGAGATGGAAAAAACGCGGGGGAGGAACTGCATGATGAAGAAGCAGGAAATGGTGGATGCGGAGAAGCGCGTAATGCCTGTCGTATCAGGGGGAGCGCGGCATCGGACAGGACACGGACGAGCGTGTTCCCGTTCGGAAAGATGCAATATAGACGGTAAACAGAAGAAGCGGCAGGCGGCGCTGCGGCGGCGGGGGCGGCGGATGACGGGACTGGCGGCGGGCGTGACGGCGCTGATGTGCCTGCTGACCCTGTGGCCGGTGCAGGCGCAGGCGGCAGAGCTGCCCATCCAGAGCCGCGCGGCGCTGCTGATGGAAAAAACCACGGGGCAGGTGCTGTATGCCCGGAACGAGCACGAGCAGCTGGAGCCCGCCAGCGTCACCAAGATCATGACGCTGCTGCTGACCATGGAGGCCATCGACAGCGGGACTATCGGCTACGACGACGTGGTGACGGTCAGCGCCTACGCCGCGGGGATGGGCGGCAGCCAGGTCTATCTGGCGGAGGGAGAGCAGATCACGGTGGAGGAGCTGCTGAAGGCGGTGTGCGTGGCCTCCGGCAACGACGCAGCTGCGGCACTGGCGGAAAAGGTGGCGGGGGTCAGCGACCGGTTCGTGGAAAAAATGAACCAGCGGGCGGCGGAGCTTGGCATGAACGACACCCACTTCGCCAACTGCACCGGCCTGACGGCGGAGGGCCACGTCACCAGCGCCTACGACATCGCCGTCATGAGCCGCGAGCTGATCTTAAAGCATCCGGACATCCGGCGGTTCACCACCATCTGGATGGACACCATCCGCGGCGGGGCATTCCAACTGGCCAACACCAACAAGCTCATCCGCTTCTATGACGGGGCCACGGGACTTAAGACCGGCTACACCGCATCGGCGGGGTACTGCATCAGCGCCACGGCGGAGCGGGACGGCATGGAGCTCATCGCCGTGGTGATGAAGGGGCCGGACCGCGACACCCGCAACAACGACGCCAAGGCCCTGCTGAACTACGGGTTTTCCTCCTATGCGCTGGTGACGGCGGCGCCGGAGCAGCCGCTGATGCCGGTGCCGGTGGACATGGGCACGGCGGATACGGTGCAGCCGGTGCTGGCATCGGAGGGGAACACGGTGCTGGTGGAGAAGGAGAAGGCGGGCATGCTGGAGCGAAAAGTGACGCTGGAGCCGCGGGTCACCGCGCCGGTAGCGGCGGGTCAGCCGCTGGGAGAGCTGACGGTGCTGGACGGGGACACGGTGCTTCTGACGGTGCCCATCACGGCGGGGGAGGACGTGATGCGGCGCAGCTGGGGCCAGGTGTTCACCCAGCTGCTGCGGCTGGCGGTTTTTGCGGGATAAGCGCCCTTTTTCCCTTGTAATTTGGGCGCAATCGTTGTAAGATACGAGTACGAAAATGATCGGACTTTACCAAGGAGGAATGACATATGATCCGAGTGGACCTGAACAGCTGCAAGAGCTTTATCCCGCTGCCCTATGAGGCGGCGCTGGCGCCCCGTCTGCGCATCGCTCATGACCATTTGCAGAAGGGGGACGGCGCAGGCGGCGAATTCACCGGCTGGGTACGCCTGCCGCAGGACTACGACAAGGAGGAGTTCGCCCGCGTCCAGGCCGCGGCCAAGCGCATCCAGGCAGATTCTCAGGCGCTGGTGGTCATCGGCATCGGCGGCTCCTATCTGGGGGCGCGGGGCGTCATCGAGTGCCTGCGGTCGCCCAACTACAACCTGAAAAAGAAGGGGACGCCCAACATCTACTTCGTGGGCAACGGGCTTTCCTCCGACTATATGAGCGAGATCGTGGAGCTGCTGGACGGCGTGGACTTCTCCGTCAACGTCATCTCCAAATCCGGCACCACCACGGAGCCGGCGGTGGCCTTCCGCTTCTTCCGGGAGATGCTGGAGAAGAAGTACGGCGCAGACGGCGCGGCCAAGCGCATCTACGCCACCACCGACCGCCACAGAGGCGCACTGAAGGCGCTGGCGGACGCCAAGGGCTATGAGACCTTTGTGGTGCCCGACGAGGTGGGCGGCCGGTACAGCGTGCTGACAGCCGTGGGCCTGCTGCCCATCGCCGTGGCGGGCATCGACATCGAGGCGCTGATGGCCGGTGCGCGGGAGATGATGGACAGCTGCACCGCGGCGGAGATGGACGCCAATCCTGCGTGGCAGTATGCCGGTGCGCGGTACGAGATGTACCGCACCGGCAAGAAGATCGAGATCCTGGCGGCGTATGAGCCCTGCTTCCGGTTCATGGCCGAGTGGTGGAAGCAGCTGTACGGCGAGTCCGAGGGCAAGGAGGGCAAGGGCCTGTTCCCCGCCAGCGTGGAGTTCACCGCCGACCTGCACTCCATGGGCCAGTATATCCAGCAGGGCGAGCGGCACCTCTTTGAGACGGTGGTGCGCTTTGGCGCTTCCCGGCACGAGAATCCCGTGCCCTACGACGAGACGGACGGCGACGGCCTGAACTTCCTGGCGGGAAAGAGCATGGACTTCATCCGCGAGCAGGCCATGGACGGTACCCTGCTGGCCCATGTGGAGGGCGGCGTGCCCAACGTCACACTGTACACCGACGGGCTGGACGAAAAGGCGATGGGCCAGCTTATCTACTTCTTCGAGTATGCCTGCGGTCTCAGCGGCTATCTGCTGGATGTGAATCCCTTCGACCAGCCGGGTGTGGAGGCCTATAAGAAGAACATGTTTGCCCTGCTGGGCAAGCCGGGGTACGAGGAGATGCGGGCCGCACTGCTGGCCAAGCTGGGCCGCTAAGGCGTTTTGACCAAAAAAGGGGCCGGTTTTTTTCCGTTGCTATTTTCCCGTTGGTATGATATGCTACAAGCAGGAGTAAAGCCAGCTCCACTATGACAAAGGAGTGATTTCTTATGGTTAGACTGATCATGGGCGCGAACGGTGCAGGTAAGACGAAGCAGCTCATCGAGCTGATCCATGCCAGCGTGGACTCTGAAAGCGGCAGCGTTGTGTGCATCGAGCCCAGCCGCGACATGACCTACGACATCAGCTATAACGTCCGTCTGGTCAACGCCAGCGACTACAATGTGGATTCTTTTGACTGCCTGCGGGGCTTCCTGTGCGGTATGTACGCGGGCAATTTTGATATTTCCCATGTGTTCGTGGACAACCTGTGCAAGATCGCCGGCAGCAGCGACTGGCAGGCCGTGGAGAAGTTCCTGCACTGGCTGGACCGCTTCAGCGAGGAGAACGAGGTGAAGTTCACCGTCACCGTCAGCGCCGATGAGGACGTGGCCACCGAGGGCATGCGCCAGTACATCTGAGCCGGCTGAAAACGATAAAAAAGAACCGCCCGCGGGCGGTTCTTTTTTGCGCTTTTTGGGGGACGCAGGGGAGGCTTCTGCGCGTTGAGCGGGTGTGCGCGGCTCAATAGAGGTAATTGCGGCTTTCCTGCCGGAACTCCGCCACACGCTTTTCGTAGCTGGCCATGGCGGCCTCCTCAAAGGCCAGGGCATCGGAGGGGGCGTTCATCCGGCGCAGCAGCCACTTGCACAGCGGCGGATTCAGAATCAGAAGCGGACCAATGAGGTATGTGGCCATCAGGCCGCCGCGGCGGTAGCCCTCCAGCGGCGTGTCAGGGTTCCGGCCTACGCCGCGGGTGACGCGGAACCAGCCGTCCCGCTCCGGCGCATCGTAGCTGTGGCCGAACAGGCTTTTGAAGCCCACCACGTCCATGTCCTCGAAAGAGCCCAGGAAGAAGCTGTTGTGGCGCTTCATCATCTGGTAACGGGCGCGGCAGGGCAGGAGGCCCAGACCCTCAATGGTGTCGGCGCTGTCGCTTTCGATGGCCTGACCGAACACGTCCAGGGCGTTGCCGGTGAGAAGCAGCAGCTGGCCCGCGTCCACGCGGGCAGCGATATCCGCAGCGTAGGGCCGCAGGGCATCGGCGGCCAGGCGCAGGCCCTGCTCGGTGGTGCTGCCCATGAACACCAGCGTTACCTCTCCGTCCAGAAAGCGGGGACGGCTGTGGAGATCCGTTTCCACGATCTCCAGCGAGGGGCAGCAGCGCCGGAGGTAGTACACGTTTTGCAGGTCGCCGTAGAGGTTGCAGACCTCCGGAAACAGAATTTCAGCTCTCATTGTCCATCCTCCTTTGCCAGCAGCATCTCCTTCAGCTTCGCCTTTACGCGGAACGCCAGCGGCATGCCGTCCACACCGTAGAGGATATACACGTCGTCGCCGGAGCGCAGGGGAAGCAGCTTCAGTGCCGCGAACTCATCCTCCTCCAGCCGTATCTTTTCATCGGGGATGCCGGCCAGAAGCAGCCGCAGTCGGTAGTCGTAGGCACGGGGACCGGCGCAGACCAGGCAGGTCACATCGTCGCTGTTCAGGAACTCGAAGTCCGTGTCGTACATCCAGCTGGGGTTTTCCGACCAGCTCTTCGCCACGCCCATGCAGTTCATCATCACCAGCAGCTCCTTCTTCCCGGGCTTGGAGCGGATGTAGTCAAAGTTGCGGGAGCAGGCCAGGGCGTTTTTGTCCTTGGACATCTGCATGATCACATTGACGCCGCCGATCTTCTCCTCCGACAGGCGGGAGGCCAGCACCTTCACCCGGGACAGGCGCTGCTCGATGTCGGCGTGGGACCAGCCCAGCTGGCGCAGGACGGCGATGACCGTCACCATGTTGTAGATGTTGTGGATGCTGTCGGCGATCAGGGTGTAGGGGTAGTCCTGCCCGCCCTCGCGGAGGGTCATGGTGCGGCCCGCCACGTCCACGCAGGTGGCCAGATAGTCACAGTCCGGGGAGTGGAAGCCGCAGTTTTCGCAGACGGCGCGGCCAATGTGGTGGTAGCGGCGGTACTCATAGCGCAGTGGACCGGCGCAGCGGGGACAGATGCGCATGTCGTTCAGCAGGTTCTCGCACGCCGTCACATCGGTGGGCAGGCGGTCGATGCCGAAGTAGACCCGGGGGTTCTCCGGCGCCACGGAGCAGGAGATCAGATCGTCGGCATTCAAAATCAGCTTGGACGATTTGGGGAAGGAGCGGGTCAGGATGTCCGCGATGTAGCCGGGGTGGGCGTTGCGCATGATGGAGTCGCGGAACAGATTGGTGACCACGATGTAGTCCGGCTTCACATAGGGGTAAATTCTGGGGGCGGAGCGCTCGTCTACCTCCAGCACCGCCATGTCGCACTTTTTCACGCGGCCCAGCAGGTCGCAGTTCCGGATGAAGGCGGTGGACACGCCGGAGACGATGTTGCTGCCGGCGCGGTTGTTCAGCACGCGGCGGCCGCCGGCCTCCAGAATGTCGTTGAGCATGTTGGACACCGTGGTCTTGCCGTTGGTGCCGGTGACGGCCACGATGGTTTTGGGCTTGCCCACGTAGCGCAGAAAGTCGGGGCACAGTCTGACGGCAAGGCTGCCGGGGAAGTCCGTGCCGTTGTGGTGAGTGATCTTCAGCGCGGGGATGGACAGCTTGGCCATCCACAGCGCAAAGAGAAATCGCAGTTTACCCATGGTCATTCCTCCTTATCTCGATGGGTCTGGAGCCAGATCATCAGCGCGCCCACGTCCGCCGGTGAGACGCCGGAGATGCGGCTGGCCTGCCCCAGATTCAGGGGACGCACCGCGTCCAGCTTCTCCCGCGCCTCCAGACGCAGGCCCTGTATGGCACTGTAATCCATGCGGTCGGGGAGGGCGTGCTTTTCCAGCTGCTCGAAGTCCTCCACCTGCCGCTGCTGGCGGCGGATATAGCCCTCGTATTTGACGGATATTTCCACCTGCTCCCGCACCGCCCCGGGAAGCTCCGGCGCGGCAGGGTCGAAGGGGCGCAGGTCGTCGTAGGACACCTGCGGACGGCGCAGCAGGTCGATGAGCCGCGCACCGTCGGCCACCGGTGCGGTGCCGCGGGCTGTCAGCAGGGTGTTGAGGGCGTCGCTGCCGGCCACGCCGGTGTGGGTCAGGCGCCTGATCTCCCGCTCTACGGCGGCGTACTTCTCCTCCACGGCCTGAAGCCGCGCATCGGACACCAGGCCGATGCGATGGCCAATGGGGCACAGACGCTGGTCGGCGTTGTCCTGCCGCAGCACCAGCCGGTACTCGGAGCGGGAGGTCATCATGCGGTACGGCTCCTGAGTGCCCTTGGTCACCAGATCGTCGATAAGAGTGCCGATGTAGCTCTCGCTGCGCTTGAGAAGCATGGGGGGCTGGCCCTTCAGGGCCAGGGCCGCGTTGACGCCGGCCACGAAGCCCTGAGCCGCCGCCTCCTCATAGCCGGAGGAGCCGTTGAACTGTCCCGCGCCGTACAGGCCGGAGACGGTCTTGACCTCCAGCGTGGGCCGCAGGGCCAGTGGATCGATGCAATCGTACTCGATGGCGTAGGCGGGGCGCATCATCTCCGCGTGCTCCAGTCCGGCCACGCTGTGGAGCATCTGAAGCTGCACCTCCTCCGGCATGGAGGAGGAGAATCCCTGAATGTACATCTCCTCGGTGTCCAGCCCCATGGGCTCGATGAACAGCTGGTGGCGGGGCTTGTCCGCAAAGCGGACGATCTTCGTCTCGATGGACGGGCAGTAGCGGGGGCCGATGCCCTCGATGACGCCGGAGTAGATGGGGCTGCGGCCCAGATTCTCACGGATGATGCGGTGCGTCTCGGCGTTGGTGTACGTCAGGTAGCACACGGCGCGGTTCTCCGGCGGCTGGGCCGTGGTGAAGCTGAAGGGCAGGGGGGCGGGGTCGCCCTCCTGTATCTCCATTTTGGAAAAGTCGATGCTGCGGCGGTTCACCCGCGGCGGCGTGCCGGTCTTGAACCGGCGCAGGGGCAGGCCCAGTGCCAGCAGGCTGGCCGTCAGGGCGTTGGCGGCATGCATGCCGTCGGGGCCGGAGGACTCGATGCACTCGCCCACGATGGTGCGGCCCGTCAGGTATGTGCCGGTGCAGAGGATGGCGGCGCGGACGGTGAATACCGCGCCGGTGCGCAGCACCACGGCGGCCACGCGGCCATCCTCGCAGCGGATCTCCGTCACCTCCGCCTGACGCAGGGTCAGGTTCTCCTGCCGTTCCAGCGTGTGCTTCATCACCTGCTGATATTTCCGGCGGTCCGCCTGAGCCCGCAGGGACCAGACTGCGGGGCCTTTGGCACGGTTGAGCATGCGGTACTGGATGCAGGCGCGGTCCGCCGCACGGGCCATCTCACCGCCCAGAGCGTCCAGCTCCCGCACCAGATGACCCTTGCCGGTACCGCCGATGGCGGGGTTGCAGGGCATGTTGCCTACCGCGTCCAGATCGATGGTGAAGCAGACGGTGCGCATGCCCAGACGCGCCGCCGCCAGCGCCGCCTCGATGCCGGCATGTCCGGCGCCGATGACGGCGATGTCAAATGTTCCGGCGTGAAACTCTCTCATAGTATATCCCCAATACGTTCGTACCTTATCAACCGATGGTATGCAGTCATTATATATGGTATGGACGGCAAGTGCCATTGTGCAAACTATCAAAAAATAGCAAATACAAATTGTGAGATATGTATAAAATTGGGGTTGCAAAGGGGATGAAAACGGCATATACTATCTGTGTAATCAAATGAAGAAAGGAGCGTGATAGTGTTATGATGAACAACTGGATCATGGGCGATCTGGACGATATGATCTTCGGCGACTGCCGGCAGCAGGTCAGCGAGCGGTAAACGTCCCACCCACAAAGGATGACCACCACGCCATGTGCGTGGCGTTTTGCTTTTTATGGGCGTTTTTTCGCCCTGTTCATACAAGATCCGCAAGCGAAAAAGAGACGCAGTCTGAAAGCCTGCGTCTCTTTTTTTGCGCTCATACGGCGAGGGTCAGGTTCGCGCCATGTTCTTGGCGGCCACCACGTCCACGCCGGTGCCGCAGACGTTTTGCAGTACCACGTCGCCGATGGCGATGGGGGCCTGGACCTTGACGGTGCGGAGGGCGCGGGCCACGTCAAAGACCTGCGTCTTGGGGACCTCGCCGTTGGTGCGGACCGGCAGCACCGGCAGGGCCGCGCCCTCGATGGCCACGGTACCGGTGACGGTGCGCACCGGCGCAACGCACTCCCTGCGGGCGTAGGCGTCGCCGCGGGGACAGGTGTTGCCGGTGACGGAGGTCACCGCGCCGTTTTCTACTTCGGCGGTGAGCTGGCAGCCCATGGGGCAGCCGATGCAGATCAATTCACGTTTCATTGTGCCTGCGCCTCCTCTACTACGAAAGTCACCGTGTCCGCATCGGCGGGGATGGCGGCGGGGTCAATGGGAAAGCTCTCCATTTCGCCGGGGGTCAGGATGCGCTTGGGGATGCGTTTGAGCAGCGTGTCCCCCGCATAGGCGCACAGCGCCGCGCTGCGGTAGGGCTGTCCCACGCGGAAGCGCACCGTCACCGGCCCGCCGCCCCGATGCAGGGATTGGGGCACGGTGTAGCGCACGCCGTTTTTGCCCTCCAGCCGGATGCTGCCGCCGCTCTCTGCGCCCTCCAGCACGAAGCGGGCGGCGCTGCGGCCTGCGGCGGCCGCCTCCTGAGATACGAAGTCCACCAGATCGTGGACATGCAGCACGTTGCCGCAGGCGAACACGCCGGGCAGGGAGGTGGCCAGCGTTTCGTCCACCACGGGGCCGCCGGTGACGGCGTCCAGCGCCGCGCCGGCCTGACGGGTCAGCTCATTCTCCGGAAGCAGACCCACGCTGAGCAGCAGGGTGTCGCAGGGGATGTACCGCTCCGTACCCGGGATGGGCAGGCGCTTGTCGTCCACCTGCGCCAGCGTCACGCCGGTGAGATGCTCCTGCCCGTGGATCTCCACCACGGTGGTGGACAGATACAGGGGGATATCGAAATCGTCCAGACACTGGACGATGTTGCGCTTCAGACCGCCGGAATAGGGCATGACCTCCGCCACGGCTTTGACCTCCGCGCCCTCCAGCGTCATGCGGCGGGCCATGATGAGGCCGATGTCGCCGGAGCCGAGGATCACCACCTGCCGCCCGGGCAGATAGCCCTCCATGTTCACCATGCGCTGGGCGGTGCCCGCCGACCAGATGCCGGCGGGGCGGGTGCCCGCGATGTTCAGCGCGCCTCGGGGCCGCTCACGGCAGCCCATGGCCAGCACCACCGCCTGCGCCTTGATCTGCTGCAAGCCTACGGCGCGGCCGGTGACGGTGAGCACACGGTCCGGCGTGATGTCCAGCACCATGCAGTCCGTCCAGGCGGGGATGCCCCGCTCGTGTACGGCGTCGATATAGCGCTGGGCGTACTCGGGGCCGGTAAGCTCCTGATGGAAGGTGTGCAGGCCAAAGCCCGCGTGGATGCACTGGTTCAGGATGCCGCCCAGTTCGCCGCTGCGCTCCAGAATGAGGATATCCCGCAGACCCGCGTCGTAGGCGGCTGCGGCGGCGGCCAGTCCGGCGGGACCGCCGCCCACGATGGCCAGCTGTACAGTTTTCATGAGAGCACCTCCTTGGTGCGGCCCGCCAGCAGGCGGCTCTCGCCGCCGCATTTGGTCAGCTCGGTCATGGGAGTCCCCAGCTCCTCGTGGAGAAGCTCCAGCACCCGCGGCGTGCAGAAGCCGCCCTGACAGCGGCCCATGCCGGCCCGCACGCGGCGCTTCACACCGTCCAGCGACCGTGCGCCCCGGCGGATGGCCTCCCGTATCTCACCCTCGGTGATCTCCTCGCAGCGGCAGACCACCGTGGCGTAGGCGGGGTCTCTTTCTATCAGCGCCTGTCGGGCGGCAAAGTCCATCTCACGGGGACGGGGGATATCGCGGCGCTCCGCGATGAAGTCATCTTTCTCCGCCGCGCCCAGCTTTTCGGCGGCCAGTCCGGCCAGATACCGGCCGATGGCGGGAGCGGAGGACAGACCCGGGGACTCGATGCCCACGGCCTCGAAGAAGCCGTCGGCGCTCTCGCCCACGATGAAGTCGTCGTCCGCGCCGTCCAGATGGGCGCGAAGGCCGGCAAAGCTGGTGATGACATCCCGCATGGGCAGGTCCGGTACGCTGCGCGCCGCTGTCTCCGCCACGCGGCGCAGGCCCGCAGAGGTGGTGGCGGTGCAGCCCTTGTCCTCCTGATCCTCCGCAGTGGGGCCCACCAGCAGGTTGCCATGGACCGTGGGGGTCACCAGCACGCCCTTGCCCATGGCGGAGGGAAGCTGGAAAATAGTGTGCCGCGCCAGGCCGCCATCGCGGCGGTCCAGCAGGCAGTACTCGCCGCGGCGGGGGACGATGTGCAGTTGACTCTCACACAGCTGGTTATGGAACGTGTCGCCGTGGACACCGGCGGCACAGATGACCGTGCGGCTCTCCAGCGGGCCGCGGCTGGTCTCCAGCAGGAAGCCGCCGTTCTGACGGCGGATGCGCTGTACCTCCGTGTCGAAGCGGAACTCGCAGCCGTTGGCGGCGGCGTTCTCCGCCAGCGCGATGGTCATGCCAAAGGGGCAGATAATGGCGCTGGTAGGCGCATACAGCGCGGCCACAGCCTCCGGCGACACCCGCGGCTCCTGACGGCGCAGGGCATCGCGGTCCAGGACGGTCAGACCCTCCACACCATTGCACTCACCACGGGCCTTCAGCTCCTCCAGACGGGGAATGTCGGTCTCGTTGAAGCACAGCACCAGCGCGCCGCAGCGGCGGTAGGGGAAGTCCAGCTGGCGGGACAGCGCCTCCATCATGCGGGAGCCCTCCACGTTGAACCGCGCCTTGGCGGAGCCCACCGGCGCATCGAAGCCGGCATGGCAGATGGCGGAATTGGCCTTGCTGGTGCCCATACACACGTCCTCGCCGCGCTCTAAAAGGCAGATGCGCAGGCGGTAGCGGCTGAGCCAGCGGGCCACGGCGCAGCCTACCGCGCCGCCGCCGATGATCACGGCATCATACATTGCGATTACCTCTTTTCCGGCGGACGGGGGAGCGCCCCGCCTGCCATCTCTTTACATACAATACTATAGAATAGCAAATACAGGGATACCTTGTCAAGCGGCCCCGGGAGAAAGAGAAAAAAGGGTAAGTCTTAACGGCATTTTAACGCTTTCTTAACGCGATAGTGTGATACAATAGCGCCAGACATATAAAGGGGAGGGAGCGCCGGTGGATAAGAAAGCCTATCGAGACCGGCTGCGCAGCCAGGATAAGCGGGAGCGCACCGCGGCCAGTCTGGGTCTGCCCTACTCCGGACGGGATCTGGCCATCGCCTTCGGGCTGTATTTGGCGGCGGTGCTGCTGTGCCTGTTCCTGCGGAACATCGACCTGCACCGGGACACCAGCTACGTGGCGGTGATCTTCCTGCTGGACGTGTTCCTGACGGCCTACTGGACCAACGGTTATATCCTGGGTATCATCACCGCCGTGGCCGGTGTGTTCAGCGTGGACTACATATTCACGTATCCCTACTGGCACATCAGCTTCACGCTGACCGGATTTCCGCTGACGTTTCTGGTGATGATGACCATCTCCGTGCTGACGGCGGCTGTCACCAGCCGCGCCAAGCAGACGGAGACCGTCCGCCGCGAGGCGGAACGAGAAAAGATGTACGCCGACCTGCTGCGGGCGGTGTCCCACGACATCCGCACACCGCTGACCGGCATCGTGGGAGCTACCAACGTTTTGCTGGAGCAGGACGGCGAGCTGACGCAGGAGCAGCGGCAGCAGCTGCTGCGCTCCACCAACGAGGACGCCCAGTGGCTCATCCGCATCGTGGAGAACCTGCTGTCCATCACGCGCATCCACAATTCCGAGGAGGCGCGGGTCAAGAAGGCGCCGGAGGCGGCGGAGGAGGTCATCGGCAGCGCCGTGGCCAAGACGCAGAAGCACTACCCTGACGTGGAGGTACATGTGTCGGTGCCCCATGAGCTGATGCTGGTGCCCATGGACCCGCTGCTCATCGAGCAGGTGCTGGTGAACCTGATGGAAAACGCCGTGATCCACGGCGGCACCAGCCGTATCGATGTGACGCTGTCCCAGCAGGGGGGCGATGCGGTGTTCACCGTGGCCGACAACGGCAGGGGCATCCCGCTGCACCTTCTGAATAAGTTATTCGACGGAGCGGCCCGCAGTGACCGCAGCAGCGACGGCAAACGCAGCATGGGCATCGGCCTGTCTGTGTGCCGGACGGTGGTGCTGGCCCACGGCGGGACGATACGGGGGGAGAATAAAAAAGACGGCGGCGCGTGCTTTACCGTGACGCTGCCCATGAAAGGAGACGACGATGAAGATTAAAGACAAGGTCCTGATCGTGGAGGATGAGCAGTCCATCAGCAACTTCATTTCCATGATCCTCACGGCCAACGGCTACGACACCATTATCGTCCGCAGTGGCGAGGAGGCCCTGACCATGATCGCCTCCCATTGCCCGGACATGATCGTGCTGGATCTGGGACTGCCGGACATGGACGGCATGGAGGTGCTGAAGTCCGTGCGCAAGTGGTCCAATCTGCCGGTGGTGGTGGTTTCCGCGAGAAATCACGAGCATGACAAGGTGGAGGCCCTGGACTACGGCGCAGACGACTATCTGGTGAAGCCCTTCGGCACGTCGGAGCTGCTGGCCCGCATCCGCACCGCCATCCGCCACACCCGCACCACCCTGTCCAATACCCAGATCGCCCAGTCCGGCAAGTTCGTCACCGGCGACCTGACCATCGACTACGACAAGCATCAGGTACTGATGCACGGCGAAAACGCCGGTCTCACCGTCAACGAGTACAAGATCGTGGCCCTGCTGGGCAAGTACGCCGGCAAGGTCCTGACCTACGACTTCATCATCCGCGAGCTGTGGGGCCCCAAGGCCAAGACCGACAACCAGATCCTGCGGGTGAACATGGCCAACATCCGCCGCAAGATCGAGCCGACCCCCGGCAACCCTCAGTACATCTTCACGGAGGTGGGCGTGGGCTACCGCATGCGGGAGGGCGACTGAGCGCCGCATAACAACCGGATCAAACCGGAAGCACCCCTCGAGGAGGGGTGCTTCTTTCTGATTTGCGAGTTTCTTTACAAGAAAAAATGCGGCGACGAAAATCGACACTTCACAGGGCTTTTATATGTTGTAAATAAAGGAAAATATGACTTTCGGGAAGCGGACGTTAAGAAACGTTTACTCTTATTTACAAGACTTTTTTCTCGCGGTAAGATACAAATACGCCCGCTGGGAGGCGGGGGAAATCGTAAGGAGAGAAGATATGGAAGAAAGAAAAGGCTTTGGATCCAATTTCGGATTCCTGATGGCCGCGGTCGGCTCGGCGGTCGGCCTGGGCAACATCTGGGGCTTCCCCTATAAGATGGGTGCCAATGGCGGCTTCACGTTCCTGATGGTGTATATTTTCCTGGGTGTCACCACCGGTTTCATCGTGATGATCAGTGAGCTTGCCATCGGCCGTAAGACCGGCAAGGGCGCGGTCGAGGCGTACAGGATGGTCTCCAAGAAGTTCAAATGGATGGGCTGGATGGGTATCGCATCCGCATTTTTCATTTTGTTCTTCTACTGCGCGCTGGGCGGCTACTGCATCAAGTATGTCATTCTCAATGTGGGCGACCTGCTCAAGGCCGGTTTTGGTGCAAATGTATTTGCTGAGGCTGCGGCAGCCAATGGCACTTCCGTTGGCGCCGAGGCCTGGTCGGCTCTGATCGCCAACCCCACCGAGGCTGTTATCTATGGCCTGATCTTCGTGGCGCTGACCATGCTCATAGTCCTCGGCGGCGTGGGCGGCGGTATCGAGAAGGTCTGCTCCGTGGGTATGCCCGCACTGTTTGTCGCGCTGCTGATCTGCATTATCCGCGCCTGTACCCTGCCCGGCGCGGTGAACGGCCTGAAGTATATGTTTGTTCCCGGCTGGGCTGTTGCGAACGGCGTGATCGAAGAAGCACCCAACATCTTCCAGGTATTTGCCACCGCCGGCGGCCAGATGTTCTTCTCCCTGTCTCTGGGCATGGGCGCTATGATCACCTACGGCTCTTATCTGGGCAAGAAAGAGAACATTCAGAAGAACGGCCTGCTGATCGTTATCATGGACTCCATCGTGGCCTTCATGGCGGCTCTGTGCGTGCTGCCCGGCCGCTTCGCCCTCGACCCCAACGGCGATCTGGGCGGCCCCGGCCTGCTGTTCGTCACCATGCAGAATGTGTTCAGCCGTATGGGCGGTATGGGCCCGCTCTTCGGCATTCTCTTCTACCTGCTGGTGGTGTTCGCCGCCATCTCCTCCTCCATCTCCCTGCTGGAGGTCATCGTGGCGCACTTCGTTGACAAAGCCCGTGACGCGGGCAAGGGAGACAAGCGCAAGGTATATACCCTCATTGCTGCGGCTGCTGTCAGCCTGGGCTGCATTCTGGTTTGTGCGGACGCACTGGGTAACAGTAACTTCTCGCCTGCGGATCTGCTGGGAATTGCGGAGCCGAAGGCCTGGGCTGCCGACTGGCTTGATTTCTGGGATGCCGTCTCGGAGGGCGTCATGATGCCGCTGGGAGCGCTGCTGATGACCTTCATGGTGGCCTATGAGATCGGTACGGATGTGGTCAAGGATGAGATCGAGCAGTGCGGCAACAAGTTTACCGCCTTTAAGTTCTACAACGTCTGCGTTCGCTATGTTGCCCCGCTGGGCTTGCTGCTGGTGCTGTACGGGCAGATCAAGCAGTTCTTCTTCTAAACAGTCTTAACGCGGAATTAACGACAAAATACATACAAAATCCGTATGCCGGAGCAGCTTGCTCCGGCATACTTTTATACGCTGACGTAACAAAAAGCCTTGATTTTACAGGGAAAATACCAGAAGCGGGGGAGAGGAAAATGCAGGTTTTCCCAAGCACGGAGCCTGAAAATTTGTGAGAATGACGGAAAAGCGTGTTTACAATTTGTTAAAATAATGGAATATGACGTTAAGAGGTTGACAATATCTTAACAGGCAGGTATGATGAGAGAACAATTTGTGAGGAGGTAAATCACACACATGGAAAAGAAAAGTACCAAAATAGCGTATTTCGTTGCGCTGGGTGTCTTTGTGGTGCTGCTGGCGATCCTCGGCTTCACATTCAAGGACGCTCCCATCATTGTGGAAGGCGCGGCCACCCCGTTCGCAGGCACCTTCTGGTCCCTGCTGCCCCCCATTGTAGCCATCGTGCTGGCCCTGATCAGCAAGGAAGTGTATTCCTCTCTGTTCCTGGGCTGCCTGGTAGGCGCTCTGCTGGTCAGCAACTTCCGGCCCTGGGAGACGCTGGTGCAGCTGGTGGAAGGCGATAACGGCATCGTCACCACCGTGTCCGACTCCGGCAACATCGCCATCATCGTGTTCCTGGTGGTACTGGGCATCATGGTGGACCTGATGAACAAGACCGGCGGCTCCGAGGCGTTCGGCCGCTGGGCCAAGAAGTCCGTTAAGACCCGCGGCGGCGCACAGCTGATGACCATGCTGCTGGGCGTGCTGATTTTCATCGACGACTACTTCAACTGCCTGACCGTGGGCGCCGTGATGCGTCCCGTCACCGAGTCCCACAAGATCTCCCGCGCTAAGTTGGCCTACGTCATCGACTCCACGGCCGCTCCCGTCTGCATGATCGCTCCCGTGTCCTCCTGGGCCGCTGCCGTGTCCGGCTACGTCCAGTCCGACAGCGTCAACGGAATCCAGCTGTTTGTAGCCCAGATCCCCTGGAACTACTACTGCCTGCTGACCCTGCTGATGATCGTGGTCATCTCCATCCTGAACATCGACTACGGTCCCATGCTGACCCATGAGTACAACGCGCAGGTCAAGGACGACCTGTTCACCACCCCCGAGCGCCCCTTCGCCGGCGCTGACGACTACGAGACCGGCTCCAAGGGCAAGTCCTCCGTTATCGACCTGATCCTGCCCGTGGTGGTTCTGATCGCCACCTGCATCATCGGCCTGATCTACACCGGCGGCTTCTTCGATACCGAGAGCGGCAACTACCATGCGTTCGCTTCCGCTTTCTCCGACGCCTCCTCCGGCGCGGGCCTGGCTATCGGCTCCATGCTGGCTCTGGTGTTCACCTATGTGTACTACTGGCTGCGGGGCTCCATTGGCTTTGAGAAGTCCTTCGAGTCCGTGCCTCAGGGCTTCATCCAGATGATCTCCCCCATCCTGATCCTGTCCTTCGCCTGGACGCTGTGCGGCCTGACCCGCTACGGCATGAACTCCGCCGACTTCGTCATCAGCGCCATGTCCGGCGCCGGCAGCCTGGCTAAGTTCCTGCCCGCCATGATCTTCATCATCGGTGCGGCCATCGGCTTCGCCACCGGTACCTCCTGGGGCACCATCGGCATCATGGCCCCCATCGTGGTCCAGGTGTTCAACTACGATCAGCAGCCTGTGCTGTGCACCATCGGTCTGGCGGCGGCCTGCGCCGGCGGCGTTATGGGCGACCACTGCTCCCCCATTTCCGATACCACCATCATGGCTTCTGCCGGTGCCCACTGCTACCACCTGAACCATGTGTTCACCCAGATCCCCTATGCGCTGACCGTGGCTGGCGTCTCCTTTGTCAGCTTCATTCTGGCCGGCCTGATCCAGAACGTGGTCATCTGCCTCATCATCGCTGCGGTGCTGATGGTGGCCACCCTGCTGGTCATCAAGGCCATCATGGCCAAGAAGCATCAGGGCATCTTCCAGGAGATGGCCGAGGCCGACAAGGCTCTGGCTGCCAAGTAAGGTGTCCTCCTATACCGAACCACGTAAAAAATGGGAAGTCCGCAGGGACTTCCCATTTTTTACGTGCTTATAAAACACTAAACCGCGTAAATATCTTAACGCGAGCGAAAATGCGATAGCGATATTTCACTACAAATACCGGCCATGTGGACGAAATCGGGTTATAAACGGGCAGAAAAGCGGATACGGATACCCGCTAAGGCTATGTTAAGAAAAGGCAAAATGCCGATAAGAAGCCGAAAAATCAGCCCGAAATTGGGGAAAAGGGAGAAAGTGCGATTCATAATTTGTTCAAAATTACCCGCCCTCCAGATTGCTGAAACGTTGACAATCTGCTAAAAACCGGCTAAGATGAAAGCACATTTTGTGAGGAGGTAAATCACACACATGGAAAAGAAAAGTACCAAAATCGCGTATTTCGTTGCGTTGGGTATCTTTATCGTGCTGTTGGTCATTCTGGGCATCAGCTATAAAGATGCACCTATCCTCATTGAGGACGCGACCACCCCGTTCGCAGGCACCTTCTGGTCCCTGCTGCCCCCCATTGTGGCCATCGTGCTGGCCCTGATCAGCAAGGAAGTGTATTCCTCTCTGTTCCTGGGCTGCCTGGTGGGTGCTCTGCTGGTCAGCAACTACCAGCCCTGGGAGACGCTGGTCCAGTTGGTGGAAGGCGATAACGGCATCGTCACCACCGTGTCCGATGCGGGCAACATCGCCATCATCGTGTTCCTGGTGGTG
>ENA-UERK01000577-UERK01000577.1-human-gut-metagenome-genome-assembly--contig:-NODE-577-length-30539-cov-26.723885_pt1 | contig 30539 bp, 27 predicted proteins | sample MGYA00242957_ERZ507957 | MGnify/ENA primary metagenome ERZ507957 (study PRJEB26167, sample SAMN06115538) | human gut metagenome | host: Homo sapiens | place: China:Heilongjiang | collected 2015-11-06...
AAGCGCTCCACCTCACCATTTCCCATGATGGTAACATGCCAGTCAGGGAAATCCGCCTTCAGATTCTTCCATGCCTTCAAGAGCAAATCGGGATGCTTGTTGTCGTTCAGAAAGGCAGCCATGATGATACTCTTCTCCTTGATAGAATAATCCACAGCAGGAGTTGGAGCACAGGCATTATAGACAACAGCTGTCTTGGCTTTCACAGTAGGAAACCACTCTGCAAAACACTTCTGCCACTTCTTTGCTAACAACACTACACAGTCAGCCCTATTCAGACACCATATAAACAATTTATTATGCGTATGATCCTCCAACTGATTTCCCATGTGGATATGCATGATGATCTTCTTTCTGCCAAGCAATGCCAACAGGAGTACAGGCATCTGAATAATCAGGCAAATCTTGTCAGGCACCGTATGGAAATGTACAATATCGTACTGCCATATCGTAAACAGTGCCTTGAAGTAAGCCTTCACCGCATACCACAGCTTCACACCATACCCTCTCTGAATTTGCGTACCAAGCCATCCGCAATGAAATTTCTCCCAGAAAGGCATCGTCTTCATCAGGCGAAGCACACTCGCCACGCCTCCACCACTCTGTTCGGCAGAGCCGACCATTAAAACTTTTGTCTTTGTATTCATCTTCGAAGCATACTTCTCATAATTGCAGAGACGTAAATTATATATTTGTTCTTTAATATTAATGGAAACTATATTTTATTTGCTCCCCAATTAGAATTATTATGATTAACAAAAATTCCATACAAAAGTTAAAATACTCACCACCAATAATCTTCATAAAGTCAGAAAAACAGACTTATTAAAAGTAATACAACAGGTAGAGCACATAGAAAAAACTTTAGCACAAGAAAGCAATTGTTCATAGACAAATCTGCCTATAAATAATAAACAAACTAACATGGTAAACTAACAAGTGTATACAAACCTTTTTCATTTGGAAGTTTTTCTCTTCCAAATGAAAAACTAATACACTACAATATCATTTAGCTAATTTCTAACATGAATTTACAAATTAACAAAAATATCTCATATCTTGTTTTAAATAGTATAACATATCAGCAACCGTTCTAAAATTCTTTGTTTTACGTTGTCTGAGACAATCAACAATCTCTTTGTTTGCATAGAACCGGAACTTTGAAGCAAACCTTTCGACAGAATCTAACCCAACCCTATCAATCGTTTTTATCCATATTCGATTTTTTGCATCAATAAATGAGTTTATATCTTCATCCAGAAGATTACTCATAGGCAGATTATGTAAATTACCATTCCTAACATCATCCAAAGAAGTTGGCATAAAACCAAAGCCTATTGCGTCATGGAAAGAATGTTTTTTTATAAAATCCGCACTTCTACAAGCATCTAAATACAAAGTTTTCCCTTTCAATAATTCTATATTGTCATTTTCCGTACAAATTAAGGGGTCACTAACAGAACAATATAAAGTAGAAGAGCTCCCATGCCCCAAAAAACAAACGATTTGTGCATCTTGTATGTTTTGTTCTAACTTTTCAAAATAATCGTCATCATCTATGGGACTCCCCAATAATCCAACAGCTTCATTTAAAGCACATATTTTCTGATAGACTTCATTTAAGAAATCTATAGAAAAATCTTTAGGATAAATACATAAAATTTTACTCATTGATTTCAACTAAATAAGACAACAATTGCTCAAACATAGAATTCAACCACTCTGTCGCATTCCCGTTGCCTGGCTCTTCTAATATTTTTGCGATATCAGCAAAGTTCTTACCAGCCAATTTTGGACAACATGAAGAAAATTTCATTTCGCCATGTTCTCTGAGCATCTCACAAAGCATAGATGTTGGCGAAAGTTGAGTATCCTTACTCAAATATTTAACAACATCATCAACATACGTTTCCCTCTTACACATCTTAAGAATTCGATAATTCATCAATGTATTAATCGCCTTTACGATATCATTATCTGAGAGATTATTAGTTTGCCGCGTATTCAAAACCTTGCGTATTATCTCCTTTTGATTAGCAGAGTATAATATAACATTTGCATTTGCCCTTTTGTTCTTTATAAAATCAATTGCATCAAGTCCGTCAAATGGTATATTTCCATAACTATAATCTACCAATATCAAATCATAAAAATGTTCATCTAATGCATTTTCTATTACTTGTTTTAGATTTTCAGCAACGAAATTAGCCTCTTCATCTAAATTTTCATTAGCAAGCACATCTATTTGCTTCCATTTCACTAAAACTGTAGCACATAATTGTTTTGCTATTTTCTGCAGATCATTAGCTTGATCTTCGTCATCGATAACTAAGATATTTTTTGAAATATTCATATTATTTTTATTTAAAAGTCAATTGAAAACAAGCCCCTTTATAACCATGAAAATTATTACCAAGGAAACAAACTTGGCCATTCAATTTTTTTTCCATAGTGAATTTTATAGTGTAAAGTCCTATACCTGAACCGCCTCTTCTGTTAGTTACACCTTCTTCAAAGATAGTATCCTTGGTGAAAACAGATAAATCTACCCCATCCCCATCATCTACGAAATCAACACACAAAGCAGACTTTTTAACAGAAAAGAATATGCCAATTGAATCAGCATGAGCTTTTTTGCTATTACTTATTAGATTATCCAGTACTATGGCTATATCCAACAAAGAAAGCAATTTCCAAACTGGTTTTACAGGAATATCCCCTACTCGAATCTTTAGAGAATCTTTAAAATTTTCTACATATTCTGTAATATATTCTTGCATATTAACTCTCACTTTTGCTTTTAAAGATACAATATCCGCCTTTGTAATTAACATAGACAATTGTTTTATTCTATTTGCAAAAAAACCTGCTTCATGAATTTTCTTAAGCAAATGAATTTCTGAATAGTTCTTTTGCTGTATATCATTTGACAGATTACTAATTAAACTTAGTAACTCTGTTGTAGCTATAGAAATTGCATGAGTAATATCTTGAACCTCTTCTGAAGTATTGCGTGTTGCGGACAAATAAAGATTTTTTTGTTTTTGTGCCTCTAACTCCTTTTCTTTTTGTTTACGAATATCCTGTTCTTTTTGTGCGATTTTTTCAGCAAGTTCTGCTCTTTCTTTTGATTTAGCAGCTTGCAGCAAAGCTTCCTCTTTCTGTTTTTGAAGTATAAGAAAATTTTGCTTAAAAACTTCCAACTGTTTTAACAAGATAGTATTATGTGTTTTTTCAGCAAGTTCCTTTGCTTCAACAAATATACGTGCATTTATTATTTCACTAGAGGAAATATCCGATACAACATCTGCAAGTTTAGTATTATATTGCAATATTTTGACATTTTGATCATTAGACAAGCCTTTAATTAATTGAACAAAATCAACCTTGCTTCCTATATTTGAAAAAATATTGGAAGCATTGTCTGAATTTTTATCCTTTTCCTGTAATTTACTCCGTATTTCTGTTGCGACATTATTATTCTTGAAATATTCATTTCTCAAAAAGCCCTCTCCCCACAGTACTCCTACAACATAACGCTCCAATCTGCGATGTATTAACGAAAAATAAGCAAACAGTTGAAGGGCAGAATCAGTTTTTACCAATCCACCATCTCTACTGGATACCTCTTTAAATTCCTCAACAGAATCAGTTTCCACATCAACCCGCCCAAATAAATCACGAGTTCCCAATGTACGATTATATCCTTGTTGTGCCCTATGGTTCAATCCCCAACTATCATCATAAGATTCACCATAAGGCCAAATACGAAAACCATTTCGAAACAAAAAAACATTTCCATAGTTGACAGGGCTAACCCCCATTTTTAGTGAAAAATTGTATTTCGCAGCTCGGTTTAAATAACACAAGTTTATAGTTACATCAACAAGTTTTTCAAACTTATTATTTTCTTCTATTTCATATATAAGTTCCCCTCGATCACATACCTTTGTCAAAATCTTACCATCAGATATTCTACTTTCAATCATAGTAGTTTTGATTTTTATCACATCCGCAATACTATTTCTTATAACGCCATTAACGATTTCTCTTTGTTTTTTCGCAATAGAAGCTTGATTATCACCTGAGTTTTCTAACAAACGAATTTCCTGTAATAAACGTTGGTCTTCAGCCTTAAAATTAGGAGCTATAATTTCAACACAAAAGTCATCAGCACCAGAAAAAGGATTAATCATTTTTTCTAATGATTTTCTTAAATTTAATATATTTTCTTTGGACCATGAGGACCTTAACACGGATAAAGTTAATATCGTTCCAGATTTACTACCCAAAGGAAATACTATACTATCTTGTATTTCAGCGTATTCAACTGGAATTTTATCAAATTCATCGGCTTGTGATTTTTCAAACAAATCCCAATCCACTTGTATCATATTACCATGTACCGACTGCTTAGATCTCGTCATCAGTTTAACAAAACGTGCCAAACGATCACAAGACATTCTACCTATACCCTTAGCACCTGCATAATTTCTTTTAAAGCCATCTCTATATGAATTCTTATCTTCCGTACCATCTCGTTTAGCAGAATAACCAATAAACAACCATTTTTGCCGGATATCATCTAAGGTCATCCCCTTTCCATTATCAGCAATTGTCACCGTATCTGCATCAAAAGTAATATCAACTTTTGTGGCATGAGCATCATAAGAATTTTTAACAAGTTCTAAAATTGCAATATTATCACTTGTTATTAAATCTCGACCTAAAATATTTTTCAGCCCAGTACTAACCTTAAAATTCAGTTTTTCCATACTCAAAGCAATTCTTTTAAAACCAACCCTGCTTGCAAAGCAAAAAGAGGAGGAATAGCATTTCCTACTTGACTATATCTCGGTACTTCTTTCTTACGCATCCTCCCTCCTGTAGTATATTTACTTTTAAATTCATACCAATCAGGGAATGACTGAATTCTTGCACATTCACGCACAGTTAAAATTCGTGGTTCATTATAATGCAAATAATCATCTGGCATATTTGTAATAGTTGGCGCCAAATTATGCGGATCTAAAACAGTTATACCTCGCTGTCTTATTCCCCATCCTTCACGCGCTTTACCATCTATACGCTTTCCACGTTTAGGATATTTCAAAAGTAAATTTTTAAAACATGCAACTTTCTCTTTCGTATGACGCGCAAAACTATGACTATTAGGTATCATCTGGCTTGCATTGACATCCTTTCTTAAATATTGCTCATACTTAGAGTTTATTCTGCCATAAACTCCAGACATAAAACCTTTTCTATCAGGAGTTTCTAACTCTCCATTGCTCCTCAATAAATCAGAAATAGCATCCTCTATACAACAAAAAGAAGTTAGTTTATTTTTCTTTAAAAAGATACCCTTCCGACATTCCAACCTTTTAAAGAACATCTTTGCCACCTCATCAGGTTTTCCTAAAACACCTACCATGATAAAACGCTTTCTTCGTTGAGGAATTCCATATGTAGAAAAATCTATAACTTGAGCTTGAACACCATAGCCTAACTCTTTCAACTTATTTTTTACTATTTCGGAATAAGGAACCTCCTGGGAATTACATGCCTTATTGAATGGATAAGTAAATCCTTTCACATTCTCAAAAAGAAGTAATTTCGGCATCACCATTTCAATGAAATCTATATAAGAAAACACCAATTGGTTACGTATGTCATCCTTCACTCGTTTACCAGCCATAGAAAAACCTTGACAAGGAGGACCTCCTGCAACTAAATCAACCTTGCCACGCATTTTTCTAAGCTGTTCTTTATATTTTTTATTAACATCTATAATATCCAAAGGACTAACTGGTAACCATTCAGGCCAATCAAAATGATTTTTTCCCTCTATTAAATTATAATTGAGAGTTTCAAAAGCATTCGGATTTTTTTCTATGGCGAAAATACCATTCCATCCTGCTTGATATAATCCAAGAGAGAGTCCACCACAACCTGCAAATAGGTCTATGACAGAATATTGTATTTTACTCATAATCAAAAAAAATAGTACATCAACCTTAGATATAATGATCAAAAATAGGCACGTTATAAGCGGCAATTTATTTCTCAATATTAGCAAATATATTATTTATATTTCAAACATACTTTGCTGTTATCTGCAAATTTAAGAAAAAAACAGGCTATCGCCAACAATTTCACGGAATTTAACACTATTATATCTCTGTATATTATTTCTTTATCTGTTTTCACTATTTACTGCCATCCTGCGCTTTTCCAACATCTTTTTCCTCATTTCTTCTCTTCTTCTCTGCTCCATCATGTTTCTATTGGCATTCAGACACAATGCAATCATCATGCAATATCCCATACCCTTACCTGAGAGCCAAGAAGAATCAGCAGTCTGCTCTATAACAAGACAGCAAAAAGTAAGCATCGCTACACGATAATAGCGCATATCTTCTATCTGATTGAAAGCAACAAGTCTACGTTTCCAGAACCAACAGAAGAAAAAGACACCTACGATACCAAACTGAGCCAATGTGGGATAATAGGCATCACAGATAAAGCCACCACCTTCATCCAAGCCCCAGACTTCATTCAAATGATAATCATAATATAGAGACGAATAATACTTCCAGGCACCATTGCAAGCAAAAGATCCCATACCAGAACCAAAAGGAAAATAGTCCCAAAGAATTTGCAGTGATGTCTTATAAGTCATAGGGCGGGCCAATTGATCGTTACTCAATCCTGAAACATAATAAGTATCAAATCTTGTCCACGTTACCATCAAGATGACAGTTACTAACAAAACTGCGTATATAATAGTCTTTGGGGACTTAAAATTCAATCTGTTTTTGACAAAATAGACAAAACCGATAAAGCAAACCACCTCACCCATGAATTTAAACTTAGGTGCCAGCATACCCGTTAATACCAACAAAAGAGCGATATTTCGGTTGCGTTTTGTTTCTTTAGTAAAGAGATACCACGACATACCTGTACATACAGCCAACTGACCAAGAACAGGGAATTCTGCTTCTACCTGAGTATTTAAGGCTTGTGGATGATAAACTATCCACGAGAACAATGTTAAAACCATTGTACCCAACATCCATTTCTTTTGCTTCTTTGTAAAGCGAGGATTCAAAATCCATGTACAGAAAATAATGGAATAGGGTCGAATCTCTTGCAACAGATCTAACCATACACCGCCAGCTACATTCACTCCAAACATTAATGAATAAAGTGTATAAAATGCGATAACACTCAAGCACACCATAAATTCCCTCCATGGGCGTCTGTTGATACTGCGATTACTATACTTCATAAAAGTATAGACAAACAAGATTCCCATCATGATTTCATCAACACTGGAAAAACCAGGTAAATCATTATAGGCTATACATGTAGGAAAATAGATAATCCAATAAAGCGTAAAAAAACGAGATATACCATTCACTGTTTTATGTATTTTTTAATTAGTGTTAAATGATTAATTCTCAAATGGTATTTGGAACCAACTATATTTGTTACGGGCCCAAGTCTTTTGCCCTACAACATAGACTAATTGTACGAACCATTTCGGCAACATATTTTTAATAGATTTTGCTTGAGATTTTTTCTGCCAGCTACCTGCGTAGTTATGAGCACAGAAACTCTTTGCTGTCTGATGTATCTCTATGGAGTTGCGACTATTGAAATAATCCTTATCAAAGACAAACATTTGTTTCATCTTGAGATTATAGTCCAGAATATTCAAAGACGAGAAATCCCTAATTCTCCAGAATTTATAGCCTATACCTGTTAGTACATGATGAAAACGACAAGGAAGAGGCAGCATATCATAACTTCCATCTTCTTGAATGAAAGACCTGTCAGTATAGGAATCCAACATATTCTTTACCCATTTACATCCAGGCTCACTCCCTATAACAGCAGCTTCAAAAGCCCATATTTGATCATGACCAATAAAATAAGGTAAACTCAACAATGGATCAAAACTTTTATACACCAAAACATCCGAATCTAAATAGATACCGCCATAGTTATACAAAGCAAAGAGGCGAATATAGTCTGCTGCAAAAGCATATTTCTTAGCCTCAAACGCTTGCTTAGTCCAAATAGTACTATTTATATCAAATCGTTTGGTATCCCATACCCAGACTTCATAATCTGGCAAATACTTTTTCCATGTATCTAAACACTTTTGAATCTCTGCAGGGTAAGGATCACCTGACAACCAACAGAGATGGATAATTTTTGGTATCATTATATTTCATTTTTTACTAAAATTCACACTTCATTCTCTTCCTGCAACTCGATGGCAGGATTGTATCCGATGAAATCCACCAACTCATGAGGCTAAAATTTGCAACTACCCTATTATTAAGTCTAAGATTTCATCTTTCATTGAGTTTACCCTATCCCTCACTCTAAAAATATCAACTTCTGGATTTGTATCATCCACAACCCTTGAGGGAACAACATCTACTCTATGAGTATCCACATCATACGAGCATTCATATCTATCGCTACCATCTTTTATGAAGTAATAATCACGTTTCGTACACTCACAAAATAATGGTAACAAAAAGTACAAGAGAGTTTCCCCTGACATACTTGATAGCAATACATGAAAAATCATTGGCAAAGAATATGAAGAAACCAACTTAAAGGTAACAAGAAGTTTGACAAATGGGATTGATGTTGGTATAATTCTACCACGATTTCTCCAAATTGTTTTTATTCTCATAGCGACATTAGCATCAAGAAACTCCTTACATTGCCGAACTGATAATCTATCGATACACATATCCAAAGAAATGGGATGTTTATCATAAGTATTGGGAGTTAAATCGCCATTTATCTTAGATAAATCAGACAAGCCCAACATTCCTTTAATCTTCTCCCCAACTTGTTTCTGTGCTTCCTGCGTTATAGAAAATTTAAAGGGAATAGAGTTCATGAATTTATTCATATAGCCCTCGTAATTAGCTTGCTGTCCATAAAAATGATGGAACAAATGCCCTGTCATTTCATAATCCATCACCAAAATGACCTTATCAAAGCCGAACTTATTGGAATTATGGCAATCAGAATAATATGGATTATCCACTTGTGAGGACAAAACATTCATAATTCTAAAAAGGTGTCCAGGGTCTATTCTATCAAGATCTTCAATTATTAAAACGGATTTTGCCATTGCATGCCCTAACGACTTTTGGATAAGCATAGCAAAAGCATCACATTCACTAATATGTCCTTCCTTACCATAAAAACCATTCAAATAGTCTTCAGCATTACCAACAACGTCTTGCTCTTTATACTTATCTACTATTGTTTTAGCAGCATCAAGCAAAGCCTCTATTTTTCCAACGACATCCCCTAAGACAGGAATAGGTATAATAGAAGACATAAAACCAGCCAACTTAGATAAAGACTCTTTATTACAAACAGAATCAAAGATTTTATCACCCTCTTCTTTGTAATCAAAGATTCTATCATCTTTAATTAGTTGGAATAGAATATCACGTTTAATATACTCTATAATATCTTTATTGTCCTCAACCACATAATTGACAGGATGCAGTGTTATGAAATAATAGTCATTTCTTTTAGGGTCAAAACTATTTATAAACTTGTTCAAGAAATATGACTTTCCATCCCCAAATTTTGCCGACAAAATCATTCGACTTTCAATATCAAAGACTTGTTTAAAGTCTGCTATTTTCTGAGAGATATGAATTTCATCCATATTATTTAGTCTTTACTGGTTTCTAACGCCTTCCTCAACCATTCCACAGATTCACCCCTTAACTTCTCCAACTTCTTCTGAGCCTCAGCGATAGAAGATGTAATCTTAACGCTCTTGTAATCATCCAAACTCAAAATCATTCTATCTTCCAAGCCAAACATTTGGAGCAAAGAGGTAAAACGACTCAAACCACGGTTCACATTGCCATAAACAAGAAACTCCTTGCCAAAAATAATGGAGAACACACAAGCATGGAAGCTATCTGTTACAACTAGCTCTGCATCCTCAAACTGCTGAAGCCAATATTCCACAGATGGAGGAGTAACAGCACCAGGCTGATAGATACTACTTGGGATAAGAGATTTTTCAGAAGCCACAGAATCAATCAACTTTTGCTTATCATCATTTGGATCCATCACATAAACAAGCATTTTCCCAGTCTTGCCATAATTGACCTTCACAAACTTCCGATAATCAGCCTTTGTCAAAAGCATCGTTGGGTCAAGAACATGCTTCACCTTATCATAGTCCAAATACTTTATGCACATTTCCACACCCTCTGCTTCACGACATGACACAGCATCCATCTTTTGGATATATTTCTTGCACTCTGCGGTTTCCTCATCAGAATATTCCCATGTCTCCACCCCAAAACTAGGAGCGTAAGCAATGCGCTTGATGTTCCATCCATCAGTAAAGCGCAAGAAGGCATTAGGCATCTCCCCAAAATAAAGATGGAAGAAGTAAGAACGCCATATCTGGTCGCTTCCCACAACAATGGCATCAAATCTATCCTTCGGAATATCCTTCAATCCATTGATATAATATTCATGGATATTTGTATTCACAAAATGATAGGTATTTGCGCAATACGTATTTTTGGCAACCTCCTTCTTGATATTACCATGATACATACCGAGTTTGCGGCCTACAAGACGCATTGCATATACTAAAGGGCGTAAGAACTTAGGTGGCATTTTCAAGAGATACGGATTGTCCAATACTACAACATCATGCCCCCCTAGATTCTCCAAAGTTGTCTGTAAGGCGTATGCCTGCAAGATTCCTCCATAGTTGGCATTTAATGGGATTGTTAATATAGCGATTCTCATAAGCGTTTATTCTATTATAATTAATTTATCTATAGGCATATTACTATTAATCTGTATATAGTCCATAGGAATTTTACTCAAATCTGAAATTCTTTGCTTTAATACATCTTTCGTTTTAAACACCACGAAACATTTATCTTCAAGTTTTTGCTTCAAATCAACTATTCCATGCCACAGCGAAGTCATAATCAAACATTCCTCGCCGCTTCTCCATCTTTTACTTCTTCCTTTCTTTAGAGTGAGATCAAAAGAAATGGTTTCTGGGGATGATGATGGAATAAAATACAAGACATTAAAAAATGGTTTCAATACTTGATGAATGTAATCAAAAGAAGATTTCAGTTTAGCATTTTTACAATACTTCATCAAAACTTCCAATTCTGGCACAACAGGTTTACCTTCGAATGTACCTTTTGCATCAAAATAAAGTTCAAACAATGCACCATTCAAAAAATCATTATGATTATTCACATCTGTAAACTCTACCAAACTTTGAACATTTTGAAAGAAATTTTGGCAATCGAAACATCCATAATACGAAGCAAACATACAACATCTCCCCAAAATGAATTTTTGATTTTTATCTAACTTGCCATAATTCAATGCTTTCATCTTGGACAAAGCTTGACGCTGGTCACTAAATTGAGTTGATAGAAAACCTGTTATGATTTCAACCAAATTAGCATCTGAATAGTCATAATCCTCTCGTCTTATTACCATGTCTGAATATCCTCCAGCATTCAGATTCTGAATTAACTGACCAGAATTAAAACTAAAGTCGCCAATTAACGACGTATGCTCCCAACTTGTTTGTTTATGTCCCGAAAGATTGTAAACTGTTGTCCGAACTTTTTTGAAGAAACTTTCTATCGGTAATCCCAATTCATTTATGTGTTGGAGAATGGCATTTGTATAAACACTATGCCCATTTGCGCCACCATCACTTGCGGTTTCACCAGGGGATGTAGAGTATGCAATAATCGTTCCTTCTGGCGCAAAAACAGGAGCTATGTTCGCACTAGCAAAAGGCGCTCTTGTTGCAGGAAAAGGATTATCACGACAAGCATCCAACATAATGATATTAAACTGGCATTTCTTTGTTTTGATTTTATCAATCACACTTTGTAAATTTATGGAATAACGCTTAGTTCCAGTTTCATTATCGGCAGGTGTATTAGCACACAAAAGATAATTCTCACCTTGGATTTCAACGCCATGTCCAGCAAAGAAGAATGTACATACTTGAAATTCATCAAGATTAGCAATAAATTCCTCAAAAGCTTTATCCCATTCATCTATTGTTATGTCATATAAATCTGTAACATAGAATTTAAGATTACGAAATGTGCCAGCAATACTTTTTGCATCATTTACCGCATTAGACAATGTATTTGCAACCTCATATTGGTCAATACCAACAACCAATGCCTTAGCTTTTATATATGGTACATTTTGCATAGACTTTATTTACCCAGAATGTTTTTTATCACCTTGACTCCTTGCTCACCCAAAGCTCCTTTGATGGTTCGCTTTATCTTGCCCTTGAAAGAAGGATCAATCATGATATTGAGCATTTTTTCCAAAGCAGAGCTTTCGTCATCAGTCTCCGTAAAAGTCTCAAATATGATTGGACGCTCTCCGATTGTCGGATTCAGGAACTTATCAACGACCTCCAAAAACTCGTCCTTGTTGGAAGCGGACAGATACTCATAACCTAAATCCTCTGCATAATGCTTCACCAACAGGTGTGACTTATTGCCGAAATGCCCAGCCGCATCAACAAACTTATCAGCCTCTTTTCCTAAAAAACTGCATGGGTGATTGTAATTTCTGAATTCATTACCCTTTCCATTATTAACAAGCAAGATGCGAACATTGTTTCCTACATGTCTGTTTCCGATGACATTCATATCATAGAAAAAGGCCAAATCACCGAATACTCCAAAATAAAGTTTATCAGAGTGGCACAAGGAAGCACCTATCATCGTAGAAACTCCCCCATCAATACCAAATCCCCCGACATTGCACTTGGAAAGAATCCCAGAAGGTAGCTTGAAAAAATTCCAAGAGCGCAAACTATGAAGTATGCCAAAATGTATCTCGCTGTTCAATGGCAAATTATCAACCATCTGCTTTGCCATCCACACATTACTGAAAGGAAGTTCTGGAATTTTCTCCTGAACCATCTCAACTTCGGATTGTATAGCCTTCAAATATTCCGTATGTGAGCAACCTTCTTCAGCATATTTCTCAAAAAAAGTCTCTTCTGGCATCATAAACACCCTACGAAGATTACCTCCCCCATCACGAAGGGCACCATCAGGACTTACACGCCATGTATGAGAAGCTCCTGCTCCCCATCCTGTCCCTGTAATCTCACCGATACGGATACCAAGATTGACGTGTGTCAGGGAAGAACTCCATTGCATCTGCCCACCTACAATTTGGGCATGTACCTCATATTGCCCACGATACCCACTTGTATGCTCACAATAAACCACTGCATCATAAGTGGCGCAAAACTTGTCTATGGCCTTGGTCAATCTTTCCGAGAAATTCGCATGAGCACCAACAAATATCGCTATTCGACCATTACGAGGAATCTCTGGCAAGTTCTCATCAAATATCGTATGACGATAAATGGCATGTACTGGAGGAATTTCCTTTACGCTAAAATTATGGCTGTATCGAGTGTACATATTAATATGTGCAGGACCTCCACCATTCAAATTCAAAGCAAGGATGGCCTTGTTTGCCTCTATCTCACACATACGTTCATCCTCAGAATCCTTTACCATAGGAATGGTAACGCTTTCTACCGCTATGTCATTCGGTAGTTGACGGCGATCAATTTGCTGGTCTATCAAGTGCCCTATCTTGTGATTGCCTCTCGTAGAGGTAATGGCAAGAATAGGCAGCTTACGGTAAAAGGCTTCGGTAAGTCCCGGCATATAGTTTCTTGAAGCTGTCGCACCTGTGCAAGTCAACACTACAGGTTCACCTGTCTCTGCAGCCATACCGCAAGCCAAATACGCAGCACTTCTCTCATCGACAGACGACCATATATGAAACCAAGGGTCATTCTCTATGCTTACAACAAAAGTCATGTTAGTTGTACCCGGTGAAGCTATCACACGGTGAATGCCATGAGCTTTCAACAAAGCAATTACTATCTGGACGTTACGTTCGTCTGTAAAATATCTTTTTTCTTCCATATCGATAAGCGTTTTAGATTATTTCCATCTGGCATTGATAGTCTTGCCTTCATTACAGAACAAGATTTGTCCATTCAGACAATTAGATACATCAGAAAGCAAGAAGCAAGCAACCTCTGCCACCTCCTCTGGGAAATAATATCGGTTAGTAATATTATAAGGACATGATATGTCTGTATCATCTTTAGATTTACCGACCATATCAGATATTGTAATTCCTGGAGCCACTGCGTTAATCCTAAACCCATCATTGACAAAACGATAAGCCAAACCTTGAACCAAGCTATTCATTGCAGCCTTTGTCAGTCCGTATGGTCTTTCATCAACAGTCATGCTAGTCTCGGAAGAGGTAAACAACACCTTCTTCATTGAGGCATTCCTTTCACACATACATTTTTCGACAAAGGATTGTGTCAAGAAGAAAGCACCTTTGAGATTAGTAGAGACCTGAGCGTCAAACTGCTCAGGTTTTACGGCAAGGAATCCATCTTCATGCAAAGAAATACCAGCATTATTCACCAAGCAATCAAGCCCCCCTAGTTTTTGGTCTGCATCAGCAATGAACTTGTCAAAAGAAACTGTGTTTTGTACATCCAAGGCCAAAAAATCGCAACCTATTTCAGATGCACTTTTTCTCAAAGTCTCCTCATTTCTTCCAGCAATAAGAACCTTCGCACCTTCTTCGCAAAACTTCTTTGCCATAGAGAAACCTAGACCTCTTCCACCACCTGTTACAATTATTTTTTTCCCTTTCAAGCAAGTTGAAGAGGAAGTATAATGCACATTGGCAACAACTGTAACTTTTGGAATACCCTTGAAGATATATCTTAAAGAGCGTTTTATAATTTTTTTGATATTCATTTTATAATATTCAATTTTCTAAGAATAAATCCTCCCAAATGACGAATTAGCCAATAAGTCTTGTTTGCATAAACCACAATCAGTGCAACTGGTTTAGAAGGCAAGTTTCTTCCATTCAATATGGCGAAATCCACATTGTCATGAGCAAAACTGTCCCTATCATAATTGACAACCTGCTCAGAAACATATAGCAATTTATGTTGTTTCCACTTCTCTATAGGAAAAACCTTAGCAAATTTGCCTAAGGCTCCTGCAGAATCTAGTGCCATCAATGTTCTTAAACACTTACTGCAACATCCACAATTGACCGCAGCAGTATGGCTATCAGATGTGTTTACACAAACATTCAAATTATTTTGAGCCATTCCCCAATTAATAATATGCTTTGTTTTCTCTGTTCTTGAATACTGTGAGCCATCACAGAGAATATCCAAACCATCAGGACTTAACAGTGGCATGATAATAGGATCGGACATTTCCGCCATATCAACATGATGAGCCAATAGATTGGACATTGCAAACTCTTTATAAGAATTAGCTCCACTGATATAATATCGTTTAAGTACCTTTTGAAAGGCCAATACACTTGACAATCTACAAAGGACACCAGCATCATACTCCCAATGAGGCAAGTAGAAACCAAACATGTTTGTATTCAACATTACTGAATTCATCTGAAGCTCAGAAGCCATGGACTTAGTAATGCCAAACCGGTTATTTGCTCGCTCCCAGGTTTTAGGATTTGATGTATTTCCATACTGACCAACATGAAAGAAAAACAAGGTGTCAACTTTATAATCCTCATCATTTGTATTCAAATAGTTATCATATAGAGTCGAGAAGGAATCTACCCCCCCCCGAAAAGCCTGTACCGACATGCAGCAAACTACATTTTCGTGCATTTTGGAATCCGCCAACCTTGACGGCGATTTTCTGTGCCTTAACTTCATAAGCTGCAACTATTCCCTGCACATAATGCATGATATTGTGATAGAGTTTTTTAGAAACACTTCCCTCAATTTCAATATCTTCACCATAATACATGGCAGGATAAAGCAAGGCAACCAAAAATGCGTCATAGACATCAGTAGTTAGCCATTCGTAATAATTTTCATCAACAGAAAACCAAAACCCTCTTACAGATGTGAACTTTGCATCCAAATCACAAATGATACGTGCTTGAGGTTTACCATATTTAAATGGAACAGAATGTTCCAAACGTAAATTACTTATCTTCATAAATATCCTTGTTTATAATTCATACCCCAATTCAGACAGCGTCTCTCTCATCAGAGCAATACGACACTTCCAATCTCCTAGTTTCATTGCCATCTTACGATTTCTATCCACCAACGTCTGATAGTTTCCCAAATGGTTGATAATGTCTTCCACTTGTTCTGCAAAATGCTCCTTATCCAAATCAACCACTGGATTATAACCAAGGATATCGATCAACTCCTTTGGAGCCTTGCCAATGATGATGACTCTAGAGAGCATACACTCCCAATAACGCTGTGTCAAAGTCTCGATACCTTCAGCTATATTAGGCTGGTTTACACTTCTTGGCAAACAAATTGTAATCTTCGAGTCAGCAAGCGCATCAATCAGCATCGCTCTTGTCGCCAAAGCACCCTTCTCGTTTCTGCTGCTCAAAACGTTTACCTTCTCTGATAAGGACGAGGTATTCACATAGTTGCAGCAACGTCCAAACTCCAAATAATCATACTTTCGTTTTGACAATTCCTTACCTTCCTTGTAGAGATTCGTCTCTATCGCCTCAGGCAAGTGGAATATTTGGATATCAGGACACAACTCCCTCATTCTCTCAGCAGTCTGTGAAGAAGTAAAGAACGCTGCGCGCACATGATGTTTCTTCAACCAAGCACTCACTTTACCAAAGAATCGAGGCCAACAATCCCAAAACAATGGGATGATCTCATAACACAAATAATCTGGGAATGTGTCAAATGGCAGATTGGCCGCCTCCACAAAACGAAGACGAGCCTGCTTTCTGCTTTGGTAAAATGATGGCAAAGGAAGGTGATACGACAAACTCTCATAAAGATGTTCGTATGGACGTTCCCCCACACATTTTCCACCAGCTTCCACCCAAGCTTGATAAACAGCCAACTTAAAATTGCTGTTGTTCTTATATATGAACGGCTTGACAGCCTTTACAATCTTTCCCATCATTCTCTAAAATTTACTTTCTTGCCCAATGGCACAAAGCCCATTTTCGGCAACAATACTTTATTTACCATATAACTATAGTTAATGTCCTCGAACTTCAATTCATTCCTTGCATCCATAGAGATACTTCCATTCACGATGACTTCTATGGCATGAGCCAACCCTTCGGAATCTTCCTGCTCCAACCTATAACCAAACTTCCAATCATTTGAAGCCAATATCGCACCACCCACATCCGTACTGAGAATATAACATCCTAGGGCTGCCGCCTCACTATACACATTGCCCCAACTCTCATGTCTTGAAGTCATCAGCAAAACCTTTGCCCGGTTATAATATTCAAAAACAGTCTTGGCATCATAAATCATGCCTGTGAATATCAACTTATCCTTATGCTGAGGACAATCCTCAAAGAATTGGTCTATCACTTTTTGGAAGTCATCGCCCTCCTTTAGGTCAAAGCTACTCGTAATTGGACCAAGCATATAAATCTTCCAGTCCTTCAAGTCCACCTTTCGCAAGGCATTCAAAAGCATTTCGGTATTCTTTTGGTAGCAACCAATGCGCCCTACGCAAACCATGATATTCTCCTTTTCCACAAAAGGCTTTCGACGAAGACCATATGAGAGGAACTTCTCATCATCCAAGCAAGGATAAAAGTGAAGCAACCCTGTCCAATGCTTACGCTGACACAAGTCATCCATCAGATGATAAGCTGCGGTATTGGCAACGAGATAAGTGACGTGACGGAAAAAGTAGTCAGTCAACTTATCCTTCACATATCCAGCCAAGCCCCCGGAATAATGGAAGCCATTCTGGTTAAGTTCACGAGCCTGTGGCTCCTCCATGTCACCAAAGACCACCACCTTTCCTTTCGGATTCCGCTTTTGGTAGAGGAAAGTAGCCAACATGTGAACGGCACTGCTACCTGTTAGGAAGAGAACGTCAATGTCTTTGGCATGTGTCAAGATTTCCTTCAAGAACACCTTCCACACATTCTTGTTCTTCGTCCGCTCAATAGTCACCCCCCGATGTAATTTCGGAATTTCCGTCTTACCCAAGTTTTGGGTATATAAATATTTGCACTCGCCACCCAGCTCCTTACATATATAATAAGGTATCAAGAAGATGTCCTTGGAGAGAAACATTTCTTGAAATTGGTAGGCATAAGCTAAAATTTTTATTGTATTATTCATTATTTTTAAGTCCTTCTTGAATCACAGTAATAGACTCTTCCAATCTAACAAGTGCCATTTCAAAATTCACATTGTCATTAGAAAAATCAGCTATCGCATCACCAAAACCACTTTCTGAAAAATGCTCATATTGAGAAAAGTATTTATAGTAAGCATATAGATTTTTGGCGCATTCCGAATATTGGGGTATTCTTTTTAAGGTTTCAAATACCACTTTTATATTCAACTCATTTTTAACTTCATTTTCTGGAATCAGACTCCTCACCTCTTTTTTGTTTCTTGCCTTCCATAAATATCTTTCTCCACATGGTTCAGTTTTATCAGCTGCTTTGTTCGGTTCATAAGCCCAAAGAAAATTATCTTCCAAATTCATGGTATAAATATGCTCCAACATTTCATCATCAAAAGGCAAGATGCCATTCGCTTTATCACGAAACACCTCGAACTCATCAAAAAGAGCCTTAGCATAATCAATATGCAAAACTTCTGCAATTTCCATTGCATCAGCCTCGGTCACACTACTCAGATAAAGTCCGAGCAAGCAATCCATACAACAATTGCGCAGAAGAAGTCCTATGGGCAATTTGAACAGGACAGAATTGCTCACAGCAACAGACACTTTAGTCAATACTGCGATAGCAGACAAATTAGAACATTGCCTCATTAAAATGCCTAGAAGAAGGCGTTCCTTTTTACTCGCCATTGTGGATTTTTTTTCAAGAACTTCTCTTCGCAGTTCTTTAACAAGATTATTACACTTTTGATTAACAACAATCCACTCGTTAATTGCTTTAGAATCCTTCACCATACGAAACATATTTTGCAACCATCAAGCAAAGTTTTACTTCTGCCCTTTAAGCCAATCATTCATTTCTACATTGACTATATCTGCCTGATAAATGTCTCTACCTCCATCTTTTGTACAAAGTGCCTTGTAGGTATCGTTCAAATTATCATAAATGATATTTGAGAGGAAGACACGTTTATCTAAGTAGCCACTATTGGCTTCATTGCTTAAATGACATGCTTGATTAACCACATCTCCCATCCATACCACATCTTGAATGGTTGATCCTTTATTGCCTGCCTTAATCATCAAGGCTCTACCATAATCAAGACCAACACCAACTCCATAATTTTGATAACCTTTTTTGGAAAGCTTATAATTTAATATGTCCGCCAAGCTACAAGCTTTGGCTGCTAGAGAGAAAACCTCATCGATGTCACTCTTATAATTCGTTTCACATACACACCAAACACAATCGCCATTGATGTTTACTTCACGACAAGTATCATGACCATTCATCAGCGCAACCATTTCTGAAATAAAACTTCTATATATCTTCGCCAATATAGGTCGCTTATGTGCATCAGTCATATTGCTGCTATCTCTTATATCGACAAATAAGGCTGTACAATGCACATAAAAACCATTCGTAAAGGTAAGTTTTGCTCTATCGACAATACTGTCAGATTCCTCGAAAGAATCATTAGACGCATTTAAAATCTCATCGATTCTTGACAAAGAGCATTCAAAATCATATTTTTTATTTGAGGCTTCCATAACTAAACAAATAAATAAAGAATAAACATAATTGATATACACACAACAAGTCCTTTAAAACAGCGCAAAGCTTTTTTATACTGCACAAACTTTGCTGCACAAATCTTAGAATTGATGTATATTTGACTAGTCAAATCATCTTGATAATTTTCATCTCCTCCAAACTCTTTAAATTCAGCATAATTCATATTAGCTATCGTTTGAAAGAAAAGATATGACTTACTAACCAATGTCGGGTTATTCTCCTTTATGCTTTTTGAATCAGTTGTTGCAGATATCGTCTTCAAAGAGAAGTAAGAACATACAGCACAGAAGATAACAGACAAAAGCAAAAAGATAAAAAAGAGACAGCGAAACAAGCTAAACACATACGCTTTAGGGCAATTTAAATAACCCCAAAATGGTGTCCCTATGACTTTTCTGACTCCATCAACAAAGCCTGAAGCAAACAACACTGTAATCATCACACCAATCGTAGCCAAAAGAAAGCCAGCCTTTTGGTCACAATTACTTATCCAGGCATTGATTCTATCAAGAGATAGCTCTAGGCTCTCTATGTTCTTGTACCCTCTCTCTTCTTGACTCATAATGAATATTTTTAATTGTTAAACGATAAGCAGAAAAATGTTCTCCACCTTTGGTAACAGAATTGATTCTTTTACAATTGTCAGCATTCAAAGCCTTCGAAAGTACTTGGTAAGGAATATTATTCAAGATGACATCGCCATTCTCGCCTGCCGAATTCATTCTAGTAGCCCAAACACAAGCATCGCCTATTGCGAATAACTGATTATTCAAATCTTTGAAACTAACCTTTCCGCTATCAACACCGATACATAAACCTATTTCTGTCTCAGGTATTCGTCTCAATAGGCTTGTCCACTTTTCAAAGAATGGCTTAGAAAACTCCAAGATTTCACGACATGACTTCAACATCATCTCATAATAGTCTTTTCCTTCTTGATCACACATATATTCGCTAAAATAAGCGATAAAGCCATCACCAGTAAAACGATCATACAGTCCACAATTTTGTTTAAGAATCTGTCTCGTTTTATTCATGAATTCAATGATGTTATCTCTGTATGTGTTTGCATCTGTACCATAAGTCATCAAATCCTGAGAACGTCGAATGTCACCAACTAAGACCAATGTATCACAATCGCTCATCTTTTCAATATAAGCGTCATCTACTTTAGAAATCACTTCATCTGGCAATTGAGCAGCCCACTTTAAAACATTTTTATGAAACGAGTCCTCATTACTTGATGTTGTGCATTTTAATTTTATCGGCAGTCCTAACTCCTCTACCAAGTCATTCTCAAACTTAGCTAAAACGTTCTGGAAATAATTGCGATTTCTATTAACTGTAAAATTACGTTGAGCAAAATTTGGAAAAAGTTCTTCTGTTGACAACCAAGAAGCCAAAGACCGAACAAATAGTTTCTGCTCCATCTTTTCAGAAGGCTTTAGTATATCGCCATCGACAGATCGTTCAAAGAATTCCACACCATATAGATCTTTGAATAGACTAACGACCTTGCCAGCTTCTTCCTTAGCCTCTTCTTTATACAAACTACCATCAGATAAAGAGTAAGGAGACCAATATTTTTCAAAACTTAGCAACAGTGCTAAAAGATTCATTTTCTTACGCAAAAGTTCTTCATCTGAATTTCCAAAATCAGTTGAGCCAGATGTCTTTATTATATTGGAATGAATTGATGACAAGTTATATTGCCTATTTCTTTTCTTACCCATAAAAGTTACTAGTTTATTGAGCATTGTTCCTATCAGCAATCATCACTCGATAAGTCTTCAACAACTCCTCCACGATTTTCCCCTTATCATGCCTAACAAGTGCCACTTCTCTCGCCTGCTTACCAATCTTCACATTCTCCTCCTTATCCTCTATCATTCTGCCAATATAGCAAGCAGCCATATAAGGATCGGTGACAGGATAGAGGAAGCCGGTCTTGCCGTGCTCCACCATCGAGTCCGTGCCGCCCACCCTGCTTGCCACGACTGGCAATCCCAAGATTTGTGCCTCGCAGACTGCATTAGGGCTATTTTCTATATATGAAGAATGAAAATACAATGTACTGTTCAGCAATGATGCACGCAATTCATCAGCCGAAGCTACGCCACATAGATTCACATTTAAATCTTGATGGTGTAAGCCAATATGCTTTTCTGTAAAGGAAGGTTCTACATTTCCATATACATTCCAAATGAAATCGAGGTGCATTTCTTTCTTCAAGATGTTTGCAACCTTCAAGATTAAATCAAAGCCCTTATATAAAGGAACAGAAATAGTTGTCGTAATGGTTGGCTTAGATGGTAGCGTTCGTTCTGCTGGTTCATAGAAGCAATCTCTTAAAATCTCACCTCCATAAAAATAACGAACACGAGGATTCAATATCTTAGATACGCTTTTATCCCATTCTGTTCTTCCAATAACATTGGGGACAGCTTTCATAATCGCTTTTTCTCTATGTACACTACGATTCCAATAAGCTAACAATTGGAAATTATGATATTTTCCACCCAGCCCTTTTCCAGAGTTGATATATTGCCACTTTGATACAGAAGGGGGAAGTAAATTGTATATACACTCAGAAAGTATTCCTTGAATATGTAGGATCGTAGGGATGCCACCAGTTACTAATGCTGCCAAACTCTGATATAATTCCGATCCAAAGATATGAATCACGTCGGGTCTAAAATCATTGATAATCGCCTTAAATTTTTCCTCATAATAAGGCCAAAGAATCTCGTCTCTTGTTACATCCTTAATTTTCACTAAATCAATGATTTTATCTTTTCTTGACTTCTTATGGTTAGGTACAACATAATAAGTCACTCCATTTTGAATGACTTTTGATGGTTCTCCATCCTTGCAAAAGGCACATGCCAATTCTATGTCATTTCTTTTTAGCAATTCCTTTTGAATAGACGTAGCCCAACTGCCACCATTATAGCCCAACTTTCTTTTGTGGACAGGGATATAACAACCAGAACCGCTAATCCATAAAATTCTCTTACGTTCCATCTAATAAATTTCTAAATTACACAAACATTCTTATATCGAAGCAATGTCAAATATGAATAATCTTCCAACAACATGATTCTCGGAAGCGAATAAAGGTCATAAGATGCTTCTGTGACTGGACCTCCACAAGCCCTAACTGCCAATTTAAACACCTCGTCCATTTGTGAAAGAACTTTAAACTCTCTCTTATCTGCCTCATGTATAGAGCCATAAGGATAAGCGAACACGACAGGATGCAAGTCAGCCTTTTCTTCCAAAATGCTATAACCTCGTTTAATCTCATCTATGACATCAGATGAATTTGGCAATGCCTTCAAGTTGTAATGGTGCTGCGTATGAGCACCCAAGGTAACCAGCTCTTCATGCTTAAGAATTTGTAGGTCTTCCCAATTCAAAGCCAATTTCTTGCATTTAGCATACCAATCAATATGATAATGTGAAAAAAGAGTTTCCAAAGCAGGCAACAAGTTCAATTGATCCTGCTCCAAGATAATTGAGCGAATTTTCAAAAAAGCATCTTCTTTTTCATGCTTGCTCTTTGTTCGTATAGTTACACCATTTGAAAGGACGATTTCATCATATTCAAGAATTAAATCTTCTATGACATACCACCACAAGATTGCCTTACCATCCATAAAATCTGTCGCCAGAAATATGGTATATGGCAAGTTATGTTTTTTAAAGACTGGCAAAGCATTTGTCAGATTGTCTTTATATCCATCATCCATGGTAAAGACTGCAAATTTTCTTTTATGATTGCTAGCCAACCATGATGGTACATCTTCCAGTCTAATGACATCATACTTTCGAGAAATCTCGCTCAAGATGGCATCCAACTTTGCTGGCGACACTTTCATATTCTCGTTCCAAATGATATTATTATCATCCCAATCTGCAACACGATGCAACATGAAGATAAATCCCTTTGCACGTGGCTTTCCCACAATGCGATTGTAAAGTTGTATGGAATAGAAATAAATCGGACGAGCGATACTTTTTGCTACTTGAATTATTTTCATAGAATATTTTTGATTTTGTATAGGAACTTATGGAGTAGCAACAAGTCATATCTATACTTCAGTATAGGATACAGCTTATCACAAATAACACCATATCGCACTCTTTCTTCAAGGTACAATTCATAATCGCACATTCTTTTCCAGAATGAGCCTTCAAATTTTAAATTGCCTACATAATCAGAACTTATATCATTTCTAATCTTACTAGCGGAAGCAAATTCGGTATGAACTAGAGAAACAGGCTGCATAGAGGAATAAAGAACAGCTTCACCCAACAATCGCATTAACAACTCAGCATCCTCATAGCGACGCAAAGTTTCATTATAAGGGAATGACATTAACAATTCTCTCTTAAAAATTGAATGGTTGGAGCCTGGACCTATTTTATGAAAATACCAATCCTTGTAAGGATTCTTGCTATATCCAACTAAATCATGTGGTTCATTCCAAGTTTTTTTACCAAGTTGGACTGTCTGAACACAATCTATGACGTTTGCTTTTTTATGTTCAGTCAACAGTTCCTTAAAAACATTCAATGCATTTGGTAATAATTCATCGTCTGCATCTAAAAAAAGCACCCACTCCCCTTTAGCATTCTTCACACCTGTATTTCGAGCCTTGCTAGGTCCTCCATTCTCCTGACGAATCAAGCGAATACGAGAATCTTGGATTTCTTCAACTTTAGCCACGGAGTTATCTGTCGAGCCATCATCCACTATCACCACCTCAAAATCTTGGTAAGACTGAGACAAGACACTCATCAGCGACTGCTTGATGGATGCCTCCTTATTATATAAAGGTATTACTACAGAAATCATTTGTCGCTAGATTTAAAGATATTCTTGGCTAATTCATTAATAAAGCCTTTTCCATATACTATATCTGGCTCCAAATAATTACCTTCCGCCCATTCATTCCACGCTTTTATAAACAAGAGATTGTCAGAATGACTATCATTTTCCTCAACAATCTTAATCACATTAGCACATAAGCGTCCCCACTCTTCAGGAGTTGAATGATTAAATACCGTTCCACGATAGGTAGAACGAGGAGAATGATCGAAACCTGGTTCTATACATGGTATCATCCAGGGGGCTTTATCATAATGCTCTCGATAATAGGTGGTGGCAAAATCCACGTACTTTTTGTACTCTACAACATATGGTACATGAAAATGTTTGCGTTTGAAAAATCCCCAACGACGACGAATCTTAGAATCTGCATGATAGTGAGCCTCGACTAAAGTTCCAGCAACAATATGATCAAAACCATTTTCCTTAGCAGCAGGAATCTCATACGTCTGCTGACACAAGCCAAAGAAATAGAACTCTCCCAATCCATTCTCCTTTGCAAGTTTATTCCATGTTTCCTTAAAAAGTTTAAAATCTGAGAAATGAATATCAAAGACTCCAAAAACAGGTTTGCCATCAACCTTTATATATCTTTCGTCTTTGAAAGCAGGCAACATTGCGTTAAAATGTGCTGTGTAATCTTCCACACCTCCATAGGTCTGCTTGATGAGCAGACGGTCTGGCGAATTGGGATCCCAAGTCTTAGCATACCATGAGTGGTTAGCCCAACAAAGACAGAATGGGAAATCGGGCTTACCAGATTCTACAACTTCTCGAAATACTCGATCTAAAAGTCTACGACCATTAAACCAATAATGCCAATAACAGAATCCTTCAAGTCCTGCTTCTTTGGCTAATTGAGCTTGCTTCTCACGTGTCTCTGGCACACGAAGGTCGTAATAGCCCAAATCTGCAGGCACACGTGGTTGGTAATGTCCATGAAACAATGGCTTCGCTTTGCCAACATTAGTCCATTCTGTAAATCCAGGAGCCCACCACTCATCATTCTCTGGTGTGGGATAAAACTGAGGAAGGTAAAATGCTATTGCTCTAACTTTTGCTTTGTTCATAATTATCTTTTATATGCTAAGTAACCATGATGATAAACTCGCTTTTCTACTGGAGGTAGTTGCATGTAATCCCCATATTCTGCACGTAGTATATCATCATAAAATTTTGAAATAAAAAACTCTGAATCTTCAAATGGTACTTTGATAAAATTCTCATACCATTCTTTTTTATATACAAGTTGTATCCAGTTCCAATTAGGAATTCCTACATATTTACTATTCTCAAAAGAAATAGAACTTGCTGTTTCCTCTAATTCCATCTGAATTTTTGCTAATCCTTTCAGACGTAATATTATATTCGAAATAAAATATTTTGGATCTGAAAACAATTGTTTAAACTTAATTTTACATTGTTCCTTATCTATGATGCGAAGTAAATTTGCTCGTGGTCTATCTGTTAAGGCATAAGCATTCTTTGCTCCTTCATAGCTATCAGCAAGACCATCAATAGGATAAACATCAACAAAAATACCCATATCACAGTGCCCCTTTAAGATGTTCTCTTCTATTTTATAACGCATATCAGCTATACGAGAGATCCCAAGCGGATAACCTTTTACATATTTATGATTAAATACCTTAAGGTGTGGGCACGGATGTTCAATCAGGTAAGATAAGAAACGCTCATAATCTGGTCGAGGCATCTGAATGTCAATATCATCATCCCATGGAATAAATCCCTTATGACGAATAGCTCCTATTAATGTGCCATATGCAAGCGTATAACGGAACCTCTCTTTCTCGCAAATAGCTGTTATCTGCTTTAAGATATCCAACGAAACTCTTTGGATATCTTCCATTCTCATATTTTCTTTCATCATTTACATAGTCTTAATTTGTTCCTTAAGCCATGAAGAGGATATTCCTTCTGTTCGGGGCAAAACAATATGTTCCTTACCATGAGCCTTACACCATTTAATTGCTTTTTGGAATGCTTCATGATTCTGATCTGGTCCTGTTACAAAAATGTCAAAATCTGCGGTCTGAACAATATCATCTACAGCCTTATAGGTTATTACCTCGTCAACATATCTGATAGCTTTTACCATATACATTCGCTCCTCGGTTGTATATACAAGTTTTGCTTCTGGCTTATATTTTAAAACTACTTCCGACTCCTGTACGGCTACGACTAATTGGTCACCTACTGCTCGAGCTCTTCTAAATAGATTAACATGACCTATATGTAAAAGATCATATACACCTACTGTCAAAACCTTTTTCATATGCTTTATTTGTGTTTATTAATTTATCTGTATTAATTAAATCAGCTCCTATTTTCCAAAAACGGTTAGCTGTATCCAAATCATTGATGGTAGCAACTTTCATTATAAATCCTAAACGATGCCCCCATCTTACAATATTTTGAAAACTTTCAATGTTCCCTCCATAATAACTAAATGACATAATAGTTGTCCTACAAAAAAATGAAGTGACAAAAGACTTGAATAATAATTTCCTTCCCCATGAGCCACCAACCTGAACTATTAGGTTTCGGTTCAATAATGCTAATCTCAAAATATCTGCATCGCCCCATATCACATTATCTAACATATCGTATTTTGAAACCAATGCATATAATGTCTTATAATGTGAATAAGTATATTTCTGGAAAGTCAAATCAAACATGATGATAACCCCTTTCTCCTTACCATATTTAATATATTCTTCTACTGTTGTTAGATAGTTGGAGGTTGCAGAGCCAACAAAAGTCTTCAGTGTTTCAAATGTATGATTTGCTATATTAATCTTATTTTCTTTCCCCTTAATGATAAAGTTTTTATCCACACCATGATTCAAAACAGGAACTCCATCAAGAGTGAACACTATATCCGCTTCTATGATATCATACTTTAATTCTTCGACTAAATAATGATATAATGCTAAACTATTTTCCATATAAGGACCATCATGGCGAGCGTGTCCTATATATTGTTTCTTTTGTAAAGAAGAAATCATTGCCTTTTTAATTTATGTTTTACAAACTCCATTACATAGCCATAATCTGTTTTGTTGAATGCACGAGACAAGAAATAGTATATGGAAATTCCTACTATTATTTGAAGTGCAACACAAATATACATATTATTGACAACATATCCTACCAAATAAACTATTATAGCCATTATTAATGATAAAACAAAGTTCATTCCTACATCTTTCAACTGCTGCTTAATAGGATAACCTATATATTTCCTATTTGGATAAGCATTCACCACAAAAGCCAGAATAGAATATATTAATTGTCCTACTGCTATAGCAAGAGGACTAATAAACATGGTTGCAATCAATATAGCGAACATTGCTGGACGCTTTATAAATTCCATTTTCAATAAAGTGTCTGCTCTACCCACAGCTTTAATTGCTTGATAGTTTGCCATCCCTAATATATCAGAACATGAAATCAAACAAATAACCTGCATAAAAGGAATGGAAGCTGCCCATTTTTCTGAGAATATAATTATCACAAGATTATTTGATACAGCAGCCAAACCAAATAATGCTGGCATTAGAAAGAAACTGCTTATACGCATAGCCCTACTCAAGGCTCTTTTTAATGCTTCCTTGTCATCTTGTAACTTCGATAAGGCAGGAAATAAAACATCTGAAATCGTTCCGTTTATATTATTATAGAGTATTCCGGGAAGCCCCTCTCCTCGATTGTAAAAAGCAAGTTGAGTTGCCGAATATTTATATCCAATAACATATCCCTTCAATTGGTAGAAGAATGTTGTTAAAATATTAATTACTGCCATTTTCCAACCAAAAGAAAACAGTACTTTAAACCTCTCATAAGAAAATCTCAATTTGGGATGCCAGTCTATGATACAGAATAAAACCAACGTATTCGTAATAGTAGAAACTAAGTTTTGTCCTACCAAAGCCCAAACACCAAAACCAGTTAAAGCCATAGCTAAACCTATACCTCCTGAAGCAAATGTACCAATCAGAGATGAATAAAAGAACTTCTTAAATATCATCTGCCTTGACACAAATGCATTTTGAACTCCGCTCAATGTGCCAATTGGCATTGCTAAAGCTAAAACTCTGATAACAGGTGTTATTTGGTCATTTTTAAAAAAATCTGCGATGAAAGGAGCTGCAAAAAAAACTGCAAAATAAACGACCAAAGATAAGACCATACCTGAATAAAAAACGGTACAGAAATCTAAATCATCGGCATCTTTCTTTTGAATTAAGGCGGTTCCTAAACCGCCGCTAATAAATATACCAGTCAAAATCAAGAACATGCTACATATTGCTACCACACCATAATCACTTGGCAGCAATATACGAGCTAAAACCACAGAAATTCCAAAGCTTACTACTTGGCACAGCACTTTTTGAGATAATTGCCAAAAGAAACCTGTAATCGTTTTACCTTTAATATTATTATTTTCCATTTTCATCAAAAAAGCATTTTGCTATAGGTTTCCAGACTTGTAATCTTAACTGATCTAACAATATACAACCCAAATAAACAACAAGCAAAAATGCAAATACTACAATCATATAATTAAATCCCTCAAATAGACTATCGATTTTTTTTAATACATCAAACCAATATCCCCACATAGCATGCAACAAATAAACAGAGAAACAACTTTTACCACAAATATTTATCCATTTATTGTAAGGAAGGTTAATCTTCGAAAAGCATAGCAATAAACTCATTGCACCAATAACTGTTAATGGACTTATATAACTACAAAACTTCCATGCTATCAAGTCTGTATGTCTCAACTTGAATAATCCTGCAATAAATATCATACAACAAAAGAATGCGACTGTAATTATATAAACAGACAGATATTTTTTTGCAGAATAATCAGACCATTTTGGGTGGTATATTTTAGCATACCTCCCCAACAAATACAATCCTATAAATGAAACAATAGAGTAACCATTATTAATATAAGCTGTTGACTCCGTTATCCAACCAAATAAAAAAAGAAATACCCAATAAGCTATCAAGACATTTGAAAATATCTTGGGTCGAGTATTCTCTGAGAATTTATTTAAAACTGGAGATACTATATACAACAACAAATATGCTTTAATAAACCATCCCTGATCTGGTTTTAGCATTAGTAACTCTGCAAATATTTCATTGCAAAATTTTACTTTACCTAAGACAACAAAGATGATCAGACTTAAACACTTCAAAAAATATATTTGGAATAAAAAGCTGCAAATACTTAAGATTCGTGGTTTTATTGAAAACCAGCCAGAAATCAAAATAAAGACATCAACAGCTACAATTCCTATACCTTGCTGTAAGATTTTGCCCCCCCAGAATCCTGGAGCATTATTAATCTCCAAACTGCCAGGCATACCATATATCATAAAAGAAGAGTGCAATAGTAGCACCATGAACATAGATAGACATCTCAACAATTCTATGTTTGATAAACGCTGATTCATTTTTTTCTAATGTTTTATTCTACCGTTACACTCTTTGCCAGATTCCTTGGCATATCTACATTCAAGCCTCTGTAAAGGGCCACATAATAAGCAAGTATCTGGAGGGGAACGACGCTGAGAAGAGGGACTAAAGTATTGAGGGTCTGCGGTACTTCTATCACAGAATCGGCTATCGCCTTGACTTGTTTGTCTCCTTCGGTAACAATAGCCAGGATGCGTCCGTTGCGGGATTTTACTTCCTGCATGTTGCTGATGATCTTCTCATACAA
>ENA-UERK01000581-UERK01000581.1-human-gut-metagenome-genome-assembly--contig:-NODE-581-length-30475-cov-20.091190_pt1 | contig 30475 bp, 31 predicted proteins | sample MGYA00242957_ERZ507957 | MGnify/ENA primary metagenome ERZ507957 (study PRJEB26167, sample SAMN06115538) | human gut metagenome | host: Homo sapiens | place: China:Heilongjiang | collected 2015-11-06...
CTCTGCTGTGGGCGAGTGTATAGGCTCCTGCTTTGGAAATGCCGAGGACGGACGCAACGTCCATCATGCTCAGCATAGCTATGGCATTCGCCGCCCATGATGCGGTTGGTCAGTTCTTTCGCCTGTTCGTTCAAGCCTGCTGCCCGGAGCGTACTCGCCGCTATGCCGACAAGATGAAAAATATTGCCGTCCTGCCCGATGAGTGAACAGGACGGCTTTCCTTCGACCGGTTCCGGCTGACGGACAAAACCGTGGAGGCGGTTCGGCACAAAATCACCGAGCCAGGTTCCGCCAAAGGTTTCGTATGTTGCAAGCCTCCACATTGCGAGCTTTCCGATGTCAATATCGACTCCTGCAAAGTCGAACAGCAGATTGGTATGGTTGTCATATTCAAACGCGGATACGCGTTCAAACCTGCTGCCGCTATGCAGGATCCCTGCTTCTGTGAACAACTCGTTGATCCCGTCGATCCATTCATGAAGATTTCCTCCGCAGCCCTGCAGGATCAGGCCCTCGCGATCAGCCATATTTCGAAGGTCATCCGCTTGGATTCGTTTTACAGTATTATCGTTCATGCATTTCCTTTCATGTATTTTTTTCGTTTTTCTTCATATAATGTAATCATTCGTAATCATTCGCTTGCAAACGCTTTTAATTCACGGTATTATCAATATAGAAATCATGCAAGGAGGGATTTCCATGGCAAGTTCGTTGGTTCAATTTCGCATAGAGGACACATCCAGAATCAAGGCAGCCAGCATTTGCGAACAGCTCGGGATTGATCTTCCCACCTATCTGCGTACATGTATTGCCAGACTGATTCAGGAAAATGGTATTCCGTTCAGCATGAAGCTGGAAACCAGACCCGAGAGCACGGGACTGCAGGCTATGAAGGAAGCCAGCCACATTGCTGCCGAAAATGGCATTTCAGATATGTCTATTGATGAAATCAACGCTGAAATTTCTGCTGCCAGAGGACGGTAAAGCCGGTAACGCATATTTAGTCACCGGGAATATCAAGCACTTCCCTGCAGAGCACTTTGTTGTAACACCTCGCCAAATGCTGGATATTATTGTGAAAAACGAAGAATAATTACAGGCACGCTTGTTTAGCAGCAAGCGTGCCTCATCTTTCCTGTACACTTTCCTTTTTCTGCGGCTGCTTCGTCTGTACCTTCTTGACAGTCGGCTCAATGCCGCACTCCTTCATGCAGGTTTTCAGCGCATATTTCAGACATCCGACCGGAAGGCCGTTTTGTTCATACCCCTCCCGGATGCCGCAGTAATAGCTTTTTGAAGGAAGTGCCGGCTGCAGATGAAGCTGCGGATTCATGATGTAGGCCATCACCGACAGCTTTTTGCCGTCAAAAGTCCGAATATGGATCGTCTGCTTGATATACAGCCTCGGATAGCCTTCATAGCGGTCCAGAGATGCTTCACATTTGTCTGTCAATTCCCACAGAAGGCCATAGACGCAGGCTCCTTCTCTCGGTTCAACAGTTGCAACACCGCTTCCACGGAAGCGCAGGTCATATCCATCCAGCACAGCAGGCCCCAGAACCGAAGCATCCGGACAGCGGAAACGCATCTGATCCAGATTGATGTTGCTGCCGTATGCAAAATACAGTTGTTTTTCCATTTTCAGTTCTCCACCAATTCCAATGCACCGATCTCGCCTAAAACAGCAATCAGCGCAGCCGCCCGTTCTTCCGTGCTTCCCTCCGGCAGCTCGCACGGCTCATCCGTCATACGGCGAATCGTGCGCTGCATAAAGCGAATATACCCTTCTGTGCCGTCAAACGTGTCCGCATCAAAGTGCAGACTTTGAAGATGCGTCAGAATTTCAATCGGGCTGCCTGTGTAGGTCGTTTCTTCAATACAGATTTTCATGCGTCACCTCTCTTGTTCTTGCTGATGGATTTGATTCTTTTTGCTGCTCTCATAGCAGTCTTTGTCATATCGCCACGCACGGTCTCCCTCCAGATTCGCGAGAAGATAATCGCGCGTGTTTTTGAATTCATCACCGTTGAGCCCCATCCGGACAAGCCAGACACGGAATGTGAACAGCTCATTGTCGCTGATCGTCTTGCGCATCACGCTGCTCCGCTGGGCAATGGCCTGTGCAGACATTGCAAGGCACAGATTCACATATGCTTTTGCTCTGCCTGCATGGAGCGTGGAATTGAAGCACCGCCATTCAATGGTGCCGCGGTAAAACACAGAGTGCAGGTTCAGCGCATGATAGCGCGTCCAGTTATAATGCTCGGAAGCGGACACATTGCCTTCATACCAGATCTGCTCCAGCTGCGTCAGATCCCGTGTCGGTTGGTTGGAGAGCCGTCTTGCTTTTTGCAGCATTGGTTCGCGCACCTTCTGACACCACCGATTGACTCGTGCAGGATTTGTTTTCAATGCCTTGAACAGAATATCTTCCTTTGAGTACATAATACTGAGCAGATTCTTGAGACTCTGCCGATTGTGGTTGGACGCATCTATGTGGACATGCATTCCGCACGACTCATTGACCTTGCCGCCTGCCAGCCGGATACGGCGCACACACTCCTGGAATTTCTCCATTTCATCATAGGAGAGCTTCGGCGTAACCATTTCTACCCGGTACAAAGCGTTGCTCGTTTCTTTGTATTGGTTGCCGTTTTTTCGTTCTGCCTGTATGCTGCCGTCACTCATAATGCGCCATCTCTTTCCGTCCCGATCCGTTACATACCAGCTGTCATAAGCATCCGAGGTATGCTGCGGATCTGTCCCAAAATAGGCGGCCAGCGTTTTCGCTGCTTCTTCTCGCGTGATGCCGGTCAGCTCAATTTCCACGCCGAAGCATTGATCCTTGATTCCAATCATCGTTCAGGTTCCATCGCCTTTGCGCCTTTTGATTTTTCCGGAGGTTCGCTTTTCACAAAGTCAACGGGGCGCGCAGGCTCCTGATAGACATACGTACCTTCTTTTTCATCAAACAGGAGATTGAAGTCCTGCGCTTTGGCACCATGAACCTGAAATGCCATCTCGTAGGCCATCTTGCTGCCGCCCTCCGGCATTTCTACATCAATCGGCTCTCCGGCCAGCAGCACAACACGGCCAACGTTATAGCCGATGTCCTCGTCCGCCCATTGCAGATCGATTTTCACTTCCGGGAACATCTGCGACAGCTGATCGATCACCGGCAAAGGCGTATCCCATGCGGTGAGAAAACGGATGCTTTCTGTTTCCCGATCAAAGTAGACTTCATAGGCATTCCACTTCGTGCCCCAGTTTTTGTTGCACCACTGGTACCAGTCTCCACAGCCGTACTGTTTATAATTGGAGATCACAACCTGCCCCATTGAAATTGCATCCGAAAGACTTGTATATTTCAGGATCCTGGAAATACGCTGCTCATCCGGCTGAAAATACTGTTTGTCCTTGGTCTTTGTAATCATGGAGACAAGCTTCTCATATTCCTCCCTGCTCACTTTCGGGATACCGAAATCCGGCCCATCGGGATTCCATGCTGCCATACAGATATACAGCGCATCATCCGTTCGGCTGCCTGCTTCAATATTGAGGCTGTCCGGCATGGGGATGATCTTATTAAAATCAATGCTGCCGGGACCTATTTCATCATTTTTGATTTTGTCCAGCAGCGCATGTACCTGTTCGCTGTTTCCTTCAAAGTTCAGGATATTCGTAACGTGATTTGGCATAGCTCACCTGCTTTCATATAGATAGAGTTGTGTATTGTTACATAGGCAGTGTTATTCTCGCATCGAGAGCCCCTCAAAGAACACCGCATGGAGCATATCCTGATCTGATGTATCCAATGTCGCCAAGACTGCATTTAATTTCTTAATCTGCAGTTTATGCTCGATTACATCCTCCAGATCCTCTGCGATGCAGAGTGCAGCTTCAGAGCACCCTTCTTCCAAAAGCGCATCAAAGGAGAGCGGCTTGTCTTCGTTATCCCGTTCCTCCAGATATCGCTCTCTGCGATCCATACTTGCGTAGGCCTCATAAACTTTGTCTGAAACGGCGACTTCTTCGCCGTCAACGTAAATCATATTGGCAATGACATTGCCGTTTTCATCGCGGAGTCTTCGATAATTCCGCGCATCTTTCCAGTTATACATTCGTAATCTCCAATCTCAAATTTTTTGAAAATCCGAGATGGAGTTACGGGTATTTCGCTGCAATTTCGGACCATCCGCGCATAAAAGCCTTTCCGCCGTTCAGCCGAAAAAGGCAAAAAAAGAGCCCTACGGAAAGCTGAACAGCTTACCGTAAGGCTCCGAACGCGGGACTCCCATATTCTACGATGGGCGGTTGGTGCGCTTGACTGGTATCATATTATCTGGATTTGTTGCCGGGACACGCTTAAAGGATGACTTCAATTGGGATCAAGGAAAAGCCGATCTGCTGCCCGCACTTCGGGCATTTGGAGAACCATTGCGCATGATCTGCCTGCTCCGGTCGGAACAATCGCAGGCTGCGCAGATCCGTATGTTCAGCGGCATTCAGAAGCCGCCCACGCTGACAGATTGGGCATCTGACTGCCCGATCTGCGTTTTTGGAATAAGTTGCTGCTGTATTCATGTATACCTCTCTTTCCTACCGAGTTCCATGTGTGTGTCAAGATTCTGTGTGCAGTCAAATCCCATGCAGGAACAATTCTGTCTGGAGAGGCTTCGACAGATCCGCCCAAGGAGTGGAGGCGGGTGTTCCTGACGAGTATGGGCTTGACGGTAGCTATATCATATAGTCACTATCTCGCTACGTCAATTTCTCATTTGTAGAACAATAAGCTATTTTTGTTGACAGAAGGAATCACTACTTATATAATTCGGGTATCAACAGTCTCAGATACAGGAGGATTTTATGGCACCTGTCAGACACTTAAACACCTATAAAACAGTATCGATCAATTACGACGCAGCCGCAGAAAAAGAAGCGAACTATGTCGGACGGCAGATTCATGCCGCACGAAAAAACATGAAAATCAGTCTGGAGCAATTCAGTCAGCTGCTCACGCAGTACGGCGTTGATGTCACACGGACAGCCCTCAACAAATGGGAGCTTGGCAAAGCTGTGCCAAGCGCATATCAGCTTTTGGCTGTCTGTGCAGCGCTGCATCTGGAGGACGGGTTCGACTATTTTATAAGCAACACAAAACGCCCCCTGCTGAATGCAGAAGGGCGCAGAAAGGTAAAAGAATATCGTGAAGATCTGATTGCGTCCGGGAAATATCGTGAGGCCCCGTCAATCATTGAACTCCGGTATCGGGATATGCCGATCAGCGATCTGCCCGTATCTGCCGGTACCGGTACATTTCTGAATGAAAGCGGTTTTGAAATGGTCAGCTTCCCGGTAAACAGTATCCCGGAAGGCGCAGAATTCGGTGTTCGGGTATCCGGCGACAGTATGGAACCTGTTTACCACGACGGCCAGATCGTATGGGTTCAGCAATGTGAGACGCTTCGTGTCGGAGAAGTCGGCGTTATGATCTACGATGGACAAGGCTATATCAAAGTATACTCAGAGCAGGAACCGGACGATCCGGAAGTATATCTTGGCATTGATGGCGTACAGCGGATGCAGCCGGTTCTGGTATCCTACAACAAAGAGTATGCGCCAAGGATTGTATCTCCGGAGCTGGAATTCCGTATCATCGGCCGGGTTTTATAAGTACCATAAATCGTACATACTTGGTGTTATAATCCTATCATCATCATCACCATCAAGGGAAAAGCAAAAAGGATTATTTGATAGGAGTGAAAAGGAATATGAATACACACGCACGCTTAGATGAATTGCTCCAGGCCAGGAATCTGACCATGTTCCAGTTTTCAAAGGATAGTGGAATTCCTTACAGTACCCTGGCAAATCCCCGGTATCGCGAAACGCAGCTCTCGGTAGACACGATTGAACTGATCTGCAAGGCACTTGGGATCTCAATGTCGGCGTTTTTTGAGCTGGATACAGACATAAACTGAGTTTCTTCATAAAGAGAGAAAGCTGTGGTTGTAATTCGAGCAGAAGGATAGCACTATATTGCAAAAATCTGGAGGTAGAATTATCCACCTCCAGAAGTCAGCGAAAACTCAAATAGGGTCTGTCCCAAATTCTGTGTAAACACCGAAATGCGGTGTAAATAGAGCAAGATATATTCAAGGCGGAAGTGGCGCAAGCTGCTGCCGCCTTGTTTTCAAAATAGCAGTGGATCGAGGGCATGTCAAGGGCGGGGACGCCAGCCCCCGTTCATCTGGACCCTTGACATGCCGGTGTGTAGCAGGTTATTCCGGCATACGATCAGCAAAAAATACTGCCAGCTGAGCATGGATCATGCTCCAATCCTGTCTCCGGCCAGTCCATTTCTTTGTGATATCGATCATGGCCAGATACAGCATTTTCAGTAGGCTGTCATCTGTGGGGAACACGGATTTTGCCTTGGTTACTTTCCGAAGTTGGCGGTTGAATCCCTCAACGGTATTGGTCGTATAGATCAGACGGCGAACCTCCTGGGGATACTTGAAATAGGTGCTGAGATTCGGCCAATTGTCCCGCCAGGACTGAGAAATTTTGGGGTATTTCTTGTCCCATCGCTCAGCAAAGGCGTCCAGTGCATCTAAAGCCGTAGGCTCATCTACCGCAGCGTAAACTGCCTTCAAATCGGCCATGAGTGCTTTCAAGTCCTTGTAGGATACATATTTGTTGGAATTCCGGAGCTGATGGATGATACAGTTCTGAATCTCTGTCTTGGGAAACACCGCTTCAATCGCAGCGGAAAATCCGGTCAAATTGTCCGTACAGGCGATGAAAATATCCTCAACGCCTCGATTTCTCAAACCGTTGAGCACCGTTGCCCAGAATTTGGCGCTCTCATTTTCGCCGACCCACATGCCAAGAACATCTTTTTTGCCGTCCAGATTGATGCCAATTGCAATATAAACAGCCTTCTTGACGATCTGACCCTCACTTCGAACATGATAGTGGATGGCATCCAGGAAAACCACTGCGTATACGCTTTCTAAAGGCCGCTGCTGCCATTCTTTTGCGATGGGAAGGATCTTGTCAGTAATGCGGCTTACCGTGGTATCAGAGACTTCCACGCCGTAGATATCCTGGATATGCTCCTCGATGTCACCAGTGGTCATGCCCTTAGCGTACATGGACAAGATCTTTTCCTCAATGTCTTGGCTAATACTGGTCTGGTTTTTCTTCAGCACCTTGGGCTCAAATTCGCCTTTCCGGTCGCGAGGCACGGACACCTCAACATCACCGAAGCTGGTTCGCAGCGTCTTACTGCTGTGTCCGTTGCGGCTATTGTCCGTGTCCTTGTTTTTGTAGTCATACCTGCTGTAGCCCAGCTCATCATCCAGTTCTGCTTCCAGGCCGTTTTCCATAAACTCGGCAATGGTTTCCTTGAACAGACCCTGAATATCCTCCATACTGCCGATGGATAAGGTACAATAAGTTGCGCAAATTGAAAAAGGATAAAAATAGACATGGTTTGCAGACCTTTGGTAGAATGAAGTTACCACACACCATTCTGAGAGGAGTCTGTAAACCATGTCCGAGAAAATTGTACAGCTAAACGAGGAAGTAATCAAGGGCCAGCTTAAGGAATTGGTCCGAGGCAGCGTGGAAGAAACGCTGAATGAACTGCTGGAGCAGGAAGCGGAGAAGCTAACCCAGGCTGCCCGCTACGAGCGAAATGAGGCCCGCCAGGGCTACCGCAGCGGCCACTATGACCGGAACCTTACCACCACCTCCGGAGACGTGACGCTCCATGTGCCCCGCCTCAAGGGCGTCTCTTTTGAAACAGCCATCATCGAGCGGTATCGCCGCAGGGAGAGCAGCGTGGAGGAAGCACTCATCGAGATGTACCTTGCCGGTGTCTCGGTGCGCCGTGTAGAGGATATTACGGAAGCCCTGTGGGGCAGCAAGGTATCTCCGGCCACCATCAGTGAGTTGAACAAGAAGGCCTATGTCCACATCGAGGATTGGCGAAACCGCCCTTTGCAGGGCGGCAAATATCCATACGTCTATGTGGACGGTATCTACCTGCGGCGCAACTGGGGTGGAGAGTACGAAAATGTTGCGATTTTGGTGGCAATCGCGGTGAATGAGGACGGATATCGCGAGGTTTTAGGCGCTGCCGAGGGCATGAAAGAAGACAAGGCCAGCTGGGTGAATTTCTTCCAGTGGCTCAAAGGCCGCGGACTGGACGGCGTGAAACTCATTGTTGGAGATAAGTGTCTGGGAATGCTGGAAGCCGTGGGAGAAGTATTTCCCGAGGCTAAATACCAGCGCTGCACGGTTCATTTTTACCGCAATGTGTTTTCCGTTGTTCCTCGCTCTAAAGTAAAATTAGTGGCTAAGATGCTCAAGGCGATCCACGCCCAGGAAAGCAAGAAGGCCGCCCGTGAAAAGGCAAAAGCTGTAGTGGACCAGCTGAGGGAAATGAAGCTGAAAGAGGCCGCCAAGAAGGTGGAGGACAGTGTTGAGGAAACGCTGACTTACTGTGATTTTCCCTATGAGCATTGGATGCGGATCCGCACCAATAATGTAATTGAACGGCTGAACCGGGAGATCCGCCGCAGGACTCGTGTGGTGGGGACCTTTCCGGATGGCAACTCTGCTTTGATGCTGGTCTGCGCCCGGCTGCGCCATGTGGCTGGTACTCAGTGGGGCAATAAGAAGTACATGAATATGAAGCACTTGGAGGCGGCTCCGGAAGACGTCTCTATTGCTGGCTGACTTCATTCAGCCAGAGCCTGCAAACGAATTTGCGCATAACTCTTGACGGCACCGCCATCTGCAGCAGTTCACGGATTTTCTCTCGCCGGGCGTTTTCTTCTGGGGTACGATTCTTTCTGGCCATATGTAAAACCTCCAATGTGGTGCTTCTATTCTACACCACATCGGAGGTTTACACAAAGTTTGGGATGGTCTCCTCAAATAGGGTTCTATGCGATTTACAGTTACCAAAAAGATAATAACTACGAGTGATGTTTACAGATTTGCACCTTCTGATACGGGACCAACTAAACGTGCATAACGGGGCAAATATCCATCTTTTACTTTTGGCTCTGGCTGTTTCCAGTTTGCGCGTCGTTCTGACAAGACCTGATTGCTCACATGCAAATTCAAGATACCTCGATCAATGTCAATCTCAATTATATCATTTTCTTCAACGAGTGCAATCGTACCGCCATCCATCGCTTCTGGCGTTACATGACCGATTGAAGCTCCACGTGTACAGCCAGAGAATCGCCCATCCGTAATCAATGCTACATATTTATCCAGACCTAGGCCGGCTAAAGCAGATGTTACGGAGAGCATTTCTCGCATTCCGGGTCCGCCCTTCGGTCCCTCGTAGCGAATGACCATAATATCGCCTTTTTGAATTCTACCAAGTTTCAGTGACGCCAAAGCATCCTCCTCACGATCAAAAACGCGGGCAGGACCGATATGCTTCATCATCTCTGGCACAACCGCAGCGCTCTTAACAACAGCGCCACCCTCAGCAAGATTCCCCCATAGTACACTTAAGCCGCCGTATGGGCTATACGGTTCGGAAAAACCTCTGATAACATCAGCATTGAGAACTTTTGCAGAAGATACAGTTTCGGAAAGCGTTTTTCCAGTTACGCATAATGTCTGACCGTCCATGTAGCCCGACTGAATTGCTTGATTCGCTATAGCACTAACACCGCCAGCTTCATCCAAATCAACCATGAAATAACGACCAGCAGGCGAAAGGTGGCAAATGGTAGGCGTTTCTTTGCTAATTCGTTCAATATCATGAATAGTTAAGTCGATACCAGCTTCTTGTGCAATCGCCGGAAGATGCAGGAAAATATTTGTGGAGGCACCCATCATCATTGAAAGGCGCACAGCATTTTCTAATGATTGCTTCGTGATAATTTGTCTAGCAGTAATATTTTTCTGAACAAGATCCATAATCGCGACACCTGTTTGCTTTGCCAGACGAATTCTTGCTGCATACGGTGCAGGAATTGTTCCATTGCCAGGTAGAGCCATACCCATGACTTCTGCCATACAGCCCATAGAGTTTGCAGTAAATAATCCTGGGCAGGATCCACAGCTCAACTGCGTGCAGTTTTCCATTTCCAGTATTTCCGGCCAATTCTTTTCATCAGCAGCTAATTCAGCTGTGGTTTCTTCCATGTCAACACCGCTGATGCTTTTGCCGCGAAATCTGCCTGGAAGCATTGGGCCGGAGCCAACGACAATCGCGGGAAGATTTAACCGAGCAGCTGCTTTCAGCATTCCAGGAACAATTTTATCACAGCTTGCAATTAAAACGACTCCGTCAAGGCAATGTGCACGAACCATCGTTTCCACGCTGTCTGCAATCAGTTCACGGCTCGGTAGCGAATAACGCATTCCTTCATGGCCCATGACTATGCCGTCACAGACAGCAATCGTGTTAAATTCAATGGGGGTTCCACCGGCCATGTAGATGCCTTCTGCAACAGCACGTGCGATTCTGTCCTCATTCACATGTCCGGGAAATAGATTTGTATATGAATTTGCGATACCAATCAAAGGCCGCTTTAGTTCTTCGTCGGTAAATCCCGCACCTTTAAACAGTGCTCTTTTAGGCGCATTATAAATCCCATCAACAATTCTATCACTGTTCATAAAAACCACCTTATTCCGCAATAGGGATGTGGAGATCAGCAGGAGCCTCTTTAGAGCAGATCAGATCAGGACCGGTGCACTCCATAATTTCCAAAATCGTCTTTGCAATACGTACTTTTTCTCGAATCATCATGTCATTTTGCTGACGATTCCAAAGTGTATACGTACCACAGAAACTTTCGCCGGGTTCGATTTTGAAATAAACCGGAGCAGCAACTCTTGCGATTTCTGCAACATCCCACATCCTGTTTTGTGCACCTTGTGCATCAAAATTGATGACATGCAGATCAAATGGCAGCTTAACACACTGACGCATAGCTGCAAGCTGAGGAAGTGTGACATCGCAGGAGGGGTTAAAGGTATTCGCACCGATTGCCTCAAACATTTTTGCTGCACCGGGATGAGCATGTCCAGTAGCAACACTGACTTTAAAAATAGTATCTGCCGGGATCTTGCCTGCTGCACGCAGCTCATTCATCAAATAGAGTGATCCCTCGTCGGTACAAAGAAAACCGCGGAAGCCTAGTTCCAAGCAACGCTCAATGTCACGAACATAGTTTCTCAAAGAGTCCATGCCGCGCAATCTGGTACCTGCACCGGAACCTTCCGGTGTGCGGCTGGTTTTTGCACCGTTGTCCCAACCACCGCGAGGACCAGGCGAAAGAATTACTTCCATCTTTGCTTCGTGTGCCAGCTTGGCAAATGCACGCAACTCTTCATTCGTTAAATAGGTTGAGCCCATGCAGGTGCAAATCAAGCGGTGAATCGGAACATTCATTTTTTCTTTCTCATCCAATAAGGCTTCAAGAGTCGAAAGACGCTCGACACCAGAAATTTCCAATCGGTACTGTGCACCGTCAGGGAATCGGACTTGGGAATCAGGAAGTGAATATAAATCTCTTTCAGGGTAACCAATTTCTGTAAGCATATTTTCTACTTCACGATATTTCATAGCTCTATCTCCTTTATTTTATTCTTTTTTCAATAAATTTTGAAATAATTTCACGTACCTTTGAAATGCTTCCGTTGTCAAAAATATAGTCTGCTGCCGATAGATTCAGCAATGAGAGATCTTCTATGCTGAATCCCAATTGTTCTTGAGCAATGGTGTATTCTTGAACTAGGTCGGTATTGCTTACACCGGGATCATCTGTGTTAATACATACCGGTATGCCATCTCGATATGCAATAGGCAGAGGGTGCTTTCTCATTGTTTCGACGGCTCCGGTTTGAACGTTGCTGGTTGGACACATTTCCAGTAATACGTTTCTGCTTTTTGCAAGCTGAATAACAGATGGATCTTCAAACAAGCGTACGCCGTGACCTATTCTTTCTGCACCAATTTCAATAGCTTCCTTTACGTTTTCTGCACCTTTTGCTTCTCCAGCATGAATTGTCAGGTGCAGCCCAGCTTGATGTGCATCCATGAGCAGATCTCGAAATGGATCAGCAGGAAATGCTTCATTGCTAAATAAGTCAACACCAGAAATAATATGCCCGGCATATCGTTTTGCAAATTGCATTGATCGTTCTGCAACGTCTCGGCTTCGATCACGCATGATTCCACTGATTGTCGTACACATGATTCCATAGCGTCGACGAGCCTCGCGCATCCCTTCATCAATGCCTGCTGCAATTTCTTCTTCTGACATACCCATTTGAAACATGCCAGTCGGATTAAAGCGAAGTTCGGCGTAAATCGTTCCGCTTTTCCAAGCATCTTCTAATGACTCAAATGTAATCCGCGCAAGTGTTTCGGGATTTGTGATAATCTGTCTGAGCCAAGTGAATTTTGTTAAAAACTGTGATAGCGATCGTTCCTCTCCTTCTGTAACGCAAAGATAAGGAATCATCTCCTGTAGTGATTGTGCCGGAAGCTCCAGCCGTTGGCGTTTGGCTTCTTCGAAAAATGTTTTCGGTCGAATACTACCTTCAAGATGACGATGCAGCTCTATTTTGGGGATTTCTTCAATAGTCATTTTGATATACTCCTTATCTTTCTTCACGCTTAAACGGCTTGCCTGCCCCGTTTGGTGCTTTAATTCCACCGAAACAGGAAATGACAATAATTGGGACAAGATAAGGGATAATCTGGAAGAATTCGGGTGAAACACTAAAAGCTGTTTGAAGGCGGACTTGAAGTGCGTCTACGAAAGCAACCAGTATGGCTGCAATCAGCATGCCTTTAGGATTAAAACGGCCAACCACGGCACACGCTAGGGCCATATATCCTCTGCCGGAGGTCATCTCCTTTGCAAAATAGCCAAGCTGGCCGATTGCAAGATCTGCACCGCCAAGTCCGCATAGCACACCACTTAATGCGCATGCCATCATACGATATCGATAAACATTCAGGCCTAACGAATCAGCCGCCTTTGGATTCTCACCAATTGAGCGTAATCTTAAGCCTGTTTTAGTTTTAAAAAGCCAAATGCTGACAAGGAAAACTAAGACATATGCAACAAGCATTATGGTTGTCTGCCGATTAAACAAATCGCCAATAAGCGGTATTTTTTTCATCAGATCCGTGATGCTATGGGCAAGCTTACCATAGTTGTCTGATGTACCGGCATTATCCCATACGATGACCAATAGAACCGCAGTAATACCTTGAATGATAAAGTTTGAACCGATACCAACGATGGTGTGATTGGCATGAAAACGCACCATCACCAACCCGATAATATAGGAATACAATGCAGTACCTAACATCGCAGAGAGAATACCAAGCAGGTGACTTCCGGTTATTCCTGTAATGTAAACAGACAGGAACGCACCAAGAAGAAGTTTTCCTTCCAGTCCCATATCTACTACGCCAGCTTGAATACAGATAACATATCCTAAGCCAGCTAAAATCAGTGCAGTACTGACACGTAATGTTGCACTAAGAAGTGGCACATTAAACAAGCTCAGGAATTCTTGCATTTCTTTTCTCCTTTATTCTGCAAATGTTCAAAAAAGCGGATGATTGCATATGCAGTTTGCTTTAGGTGCTCCATAATATTCGGGATCGCCAATGTTACAACAATAACGCCCTGCAGCACCCAAATAAAGTAACTAGGAATAGGCGTCTGTCGGCCAATCGCAATTCCGCCGACGCGAATAATAGCAAGGAAAAACGCCGCAGGGATAACTGCAAGCGGATTATTCCGTGCTATCAGAGCAACACCGATGCCGGTGTAACCATAGTTCTGGACGAATCCCTGATAATAATTATGCTGAAGGCCCATAACCTCACATGAGCCGCCAATTCCAGCAATTAATCCACCAAGGGACATGGCAAGCAGCGAAATCTGCTCAACTCGAATACCCTTGTACAAGCTAGCCTTCATGTTTAAACCAACGGCCCTCATCTCATAACCAAGAACCGTTTTGTTCATAAATACCCAGATAATGATTGCAACTGCAATAGCAATAAAGATTGCGGTAGAATACTCGTCTCGAACAGAGAATTTACTTAAGTACGCAGTTTCGTCAATCATCTTTGTCTGTGGCTGGCTTGGCTCACCATTTAACGGGCCGTTGACGCAGTATTGCGCAAGAAGAGAAACAACTGAATTCAACATAACAGTTGTTACAACTTCATTTGCCTTGAAACGTAATTTTAAAAACCCGCAAAAGGTTGAAAACATTGTTCCTGCCAATGCACCAGCTAAGATCACCAATGGAACATGAATGAATGCGGGTACGTGAATATAGGAACCAACCATTGCTGCAGCAAAAGCACCGACAAGCATCTGGCCTTCTGCACCAAGATTTACCAATCCGATACTATACGGAATTGCAATTGCAAGGCCGGTAAAGATAAGCGGTGTTGCTTTGCCGACTACCAAGCCGAAATCATTAATGACTTTGCCAAACATGACTGCGTATGCACTCATTGCGTTATAGCCGGAAATGCGAAGCAACAATCCACCAACGAGAAAACCCAAAACAATTGCAACTGCAGTGGAAACAAAAACCTCAACAATTTTTGCTCTCCGTCTTTTCTTTATTTCAAGCATCCTGCACTGCCTCCTTTTTTCCTGCCATCAGCAAGCCGAGCTGCTCAACCGAGAATTCCTCTGCTTTTCTAACGTCGAGGATTTCGCCCTCAAACATAACTGCAATTCTGTCACTTAGACTTCTGATTTCGTCTAGTTCTGTGCTGATCAGTAATATGGTTTTACCCTCGTCGCGCATTCGAATTAATTGTTGGTGGACAAAGAAAGTTGCACCAATATCAAGGCCTCGTGTAGGTTGGGATGCAATAACCAGTTTTACACCTTCGTTTTCCAGTTCTCTGGCTACGATGATTTTTTGCTGGTTGCCGCCAGAAAAGTCCTTTACGCACAGATCTGTTGCGGTTGGATGGACATCATATTTCTCAACGGCAGCCATTGCCACTTGTTCGGCTTGCTTTTTTCGGATAAAACCAAAATTCTGATATTTTTTTCTACGCTGACAACCGAGAATGATGTTTTCGGTGACTGAAAAATTCGGGATTTGTCCCATTGAGTGACGATCTTCCGGAATCACGGCCACACCTGCATCGTTCTGCTGCCGCGGATTATTCTTTGTGATATTGTTATCGTAAAGATAAACTTCTCCCGCTGATGGATGAATTACGCCAATAAGCATATCGGATAATGACGATTGGCCATTTCCGTCTACTCCAGCAATACCCAAAATTTCTCCTTCCACTAAAGACAAATTAATACTCTTTAGATTCATTCGATCTGGGAGATTGGTACTGACATTCTCTAAACGTAGAGAGGTCTTTCCGAAATGCTGTTCATGCGAGTATTTATCGATATCAACAGATTTACCAACCATATGTTGTACCAATTCCTGTGGAGAAATATCGCATGTTCTGTTTGTGGAAATAATGTGCCCTCTGCGCATAACTGTAATGCGATCAGCAATGGCATAGGTTTCACGTAGTTTATGCGTAATCAGAACGATTGATGTTCCGTTCTGTTTCAATCTCTTTAACGTTACAAAAAGTTCGTCTGTTTCCTGGGGGGTTAACACAGCCGTCGGCTCGTCCATTATCAGCACTCTTGCATCTCTGTATAATGCTTTTAGAATCTCAACTCTCTGCTTCAGTCCAATTGGAAGCGTGTTGATTTTTGCATTCAAGTCGACACGAAGCCCTGATTCTTCCATAATCTGTTCGATTTTCTTCTTTGACTGATTTGATTTCAAGAAGCCGAAGCGAGTTTCCTCTTTTCCTAGGACTATATTTTCATAAACACTCATTGGTTCTTCCAACATAAAATGCTGGTGAACCATACCAATACCGTTGCTGATTGCGTTAATTGGTTTTGAAAAATTCACTAAATCGCCATTGAGATATACATCACCTGCATCTTTTATATAAAGACCATACAGGATATTCATTAGGGTCGTTTTTCCAGCCCCGTTTTCGCCAAGCAGGGAGTGAATTTCCCCGCGTCTTAATGTAAAATCGACGCCATCCAAAGCTTTTTGGCCATAAAAGGATTTATCGATACCATTCATCTGGATTATCGTATCATTCATATTTTATTCCTCACCTGCCGTTGCGAATTTAATTCTTGTCCGCTGGGGATACCAGCGGACAAGCGCATAGAATTAATCCATTGTTGCTGTAAAGGTATCAACTTCTTCAAGCGTAAGCGGGGAAACGATTTCGCCATTTGCTAGCTTAACACGAGCAGCCTCAACAGCATCAATTACTTCCTGCGGAATTTCAAATGCATCGGAGTAAACCATGTAGATACTCCCGTTTGCACAGTTATTGTCCTTGTTGCCGGAAACAAAGGTGCCGCTTTCCAGATAATCCTTGATCCATTCATACGCAGCAACGTCAACGCCCTTGATTACTGAGCACGGCAAATGTTCCGGATCAAGTTCGTGCTGTACACTGTTCCAGCCGAGGCTATAGAGGTCATAATCAGCTGCAGCGGTGAAAATACCCTGGCCGGCTGCACCGGCATCCTGCCAGACCATGTTGACACCTTGATCGTACATCGCCATTGCAATTTCAGCTGCCTTATTCTGGTCGGACCAGCTGCCGACAGAACCGTAAATTGCCTTCACTTCGGGATCGACATACTTTAAACCGGCATACAGACCGGCAAGTGCTTCAAGGATATCCGGAGATTCTACGCCCAGAATTGCACCGATCGTCTTCTTGCTGTCCTTCAGCGCAACATCTGTACCATTGATCTTGATGGAGTCCATGCTTGCAAAATATGCACAGAAAACGCCAGTCAGGAAGCCTTCTTCAGATTTGTTGAACGTCAAGCTTGCAACGTTCTCGTAGTCGTTGCATGCGCTGTCGATCAACAGGAATTTTTCTTCCGGATAAAGAGCAGCAACATTTTTCACCTGCTCAGCAGAAGAGAAACCAACAGCAATAATGACATCATATTCGCCGGACTTCGCAAAGTCAGTAAGGAAAGGCTCAATTTCTGCCAGTTCTTTCGGTTCTGCAAGATCCATTTCAATGCCGAACTCGTTGACCGCTCTTGTAACACCATCGTATGCCTGATCGTTAAACGATCTGTCACCGCGGCCGCCGGTGGAAAGGCAAAGGCCAACGCGGAACTTCTTTTCGGTGGACTCTACTTGTTCTGCAGCCGGGGCTTCTTCCTTTTCTTCGGCAGCAGGGGCTTTTTCTTCTGTCTGAGCGGGTTCTTCTTTTACTTCAGTGACAGATTTTCCGCCGCAGCCAGTAAAAACTGTCAAAATCAACAGTACGGCAAGCAGCAATGCGCAGATTCTTTTCATTTTATTTTCCTCCTTTTATTTGAAAAGCTCATGCTTTCCATTACACATTTGATTGAAGTGCCGGAAACTTGTTTCTTGCTGTGCTCAGCAGCTCCGGCGTCAAATAAGGCATGTTGTTTTTGCAATATTCAATTATAGCAGTCTGTGTCTCCTCAGAAATAACAATGTTGAGGTCATCTGCACAACACGGCATATCAATCGAGCGCAGGAGTTTTCGGCATTCTTCTAGTTTGACGCTATCTGCACCATTAATTGATAATTGCCACAACAATGCAGCTGATACGACTTCGCCATGCATATACTTCAGTTCATACTCTTTAAAAAACAGGCAAAATGCATAATAGAAATTGTGGGCAAAAGCAATCTGCCGAGTTCCGCTGGCTAACGCAGAAGCAAAACCGGTCAACAAAAGATTCGCTGTGATTAGTTGATCAACTTCTTCTGAAAGAATGCCTCGCTGTACATCATGATAGGCTTTTTCGGCAGTCTGCAGGTAAAGCTGATAGGAATCAACAGCCATCTGAAAAGATTGATTCGATAGAAATACTTTCTTCCAGTCTGTAGTGACTGCACGCAGGAACTCTATTTCAGGAAGCTTTGCCATTGCATCTGCAATACCTGTTGCAAACATTCTTGCAGGGCAATGTCTTGTAAGAATATCTGTGTCAACAATAACTGCGCTTGCCGAATGATCAAGATGTAACGCTGACGGGGATGGATCGCCATTGTCCTCATACATCACTATCACATTTGCGCAGCATGCACATTGTGAAACGGACGTTGGCGCAAGGACAAATGATGCTCCAGATTTCAAAGCCACGCCTTTTGTAACGTCTATTACTCGACCTCCGCCGACACCAATCAAGAAATCGGCATCACTTTGCTGAAATCGTTCAAATAATGATACAATATGAGATAATGTACAAAATCCTTTAAAAAAAACGACTTCAAATGCAAGTCCAGCCTTTTTTAAACTATCAGAGATACGCTCACCTGCAACTTCCCATGCAGTGCTCCCGCTAATAATAAATGCTTTTTTCCCTATTTTTTCTGCAAAACTACCGATAGAATTCAAACTATTTTCGCCTTGCTGGTAGGTCGAAGTACCACGATAGACAAAATTCGACATTGTCCAACCCCCCCAAACAGAATGTGTTGCATATTACGAACATAAATAGTATAATTGATTTGTAGCAAATTGTCAACATTTGTCGAATTATTCTGTATAAATTGTATATTTCGCCTTAATTATTGACCATGATTTGTTTAATTTTTATTTCTGTTCATAATACGCACGAATTTGTTGCGTATTGCGGTCGTTTTTTTGTTGACATTCCGAAATTTGTATAATAGAATATCATTATTATATAAGCATTTGCTTGCTTTATGAGGTGGTTTTATGGATTCGGGTGAAAAGTGTTCGGTACAATCTCTTTCCCGTGGTATCTTTGGTCTGGAGATGGCTGTGTTATGTGGTGGAGTAAAGTCTTCTGATCTGGCTGATCGGCTCTCTATTAATCGAAGTTCCGCTTATCGTTTGCTAACGACGATGGAGCAGCTCGGATACTTGAGTCAAGACCATGCAACGAAGCATTTCTATCCGAATTATGAGAAAATAGCATCTTTAATGCCGTCAGCATGGAGTTGGATTCAAACTGCTGAGCCGATCATGTTTAAACTGTGTCAAAGTACTGGGTGCCGTGTAAATATCGGAACAATTGAATATGGAGAAGTCATTTACGCACGTTGCCTTTGCCCGGCGAATTACCTGCCAAATGCCAGCGAGTTTATTCATCCGGGTGCCAGACGGCCGACGTATGTGACTGCGTTGGGAAAAGCGATCTTGGCGTTTCAAAGCAATTCTGAAAACATTGACAGTTACCTTCGACAGGACTTAATTCGACCTGACAAACGATATCCTTTGGATGCCAAGGCACTAATGGAACATTTGATTCAAATTCGGAAGACGCACTACGCCATTGATGACAAAGAATTGTTGCATAACATACGCTGTATTGCTGCACCAATTTTTGACGCTACGAACACGGTAACAGGTGCAATTGGTATTTCTGCTGATTCCAGCCTCATTACCATGCAATTATTGCCAGAGCTGGCACAGCAGGTAATTGCTGCCGCTGAACAGATCAGCACAATATTAGCAACCGCTGGTTATGATACTCTCCAAGACAACCATAGTAGGATACAACCATAAAAAACAAGGAGATGCTGCAAATTCGCAGCATCTCCTTGTTTGGTATAAGATGATTATTTAAGAATTTCGGATTGTCCGTAACCGTTTATTATTTCGCCTCTAATTGATCAATCATTTCTTTGACAAACAGTATGCAATCCTGCTGAACCGCATAGTGTGCGACTTGGAAAATCGGTGCATCTGGATCGGTGTTGACTGCAATGATTTTTTTTGCACCGCCAATTCCGGCCAAGTGTTGAATTGCGCCAGATACGCCGAGCGAGATTAAAAGCTTTGGATTGACAGTGCATCCTGTCTGCCCAACTTGGTGTGAATAATCTGACCAGCCCAAGTCTACGAGTGGTCTTGAAACGCCATACTTTGCATGCAGGAGGTCAGACAGACGCTGAACCAATTTCATGTTCTTTTTACTCCCAATACCTTTACCGGCAATAACTATGATTTCCGCATCAGAAATCTTTTCTGCCGATACTTCAGGAATATACTGCAAAACTGATACAGCAGCAGTGTGTTCTTGCTTGCTTTGGCAATACTCTATCGAACCAGTATGATCTGTTTTTATGGCTTTCATGACGCCGGGACGAACAGTTGCCATTTGCGGTCGGCTATTTGGACAAACAATCGTTGCCATCAGGTTTCCACCGAAAGCAGGTCGTGTCTGTTTCAGAAGTTTTGTTTCGGCGTCAATTTCCAACTCCGTGCAGTCTGCTGTCAGACCCGTCTGGATGGTTGCCGCTACTCTCGGTGCAAGTGATCTACCAAAAGCAGTTGCGCCGAACAAAAGGATTTCCGGTTTCCTTTCTTGAATTAAACGAGAAAGTTCCTCTGCGTAGATGACTTCTGTCGGGAAAGCAAAATCAGGATGTTCAAGGACAAGAACCTTGTCTGCACCATAGGCATGAAGTTCGGATAAATTTTTTGCTTGGTTTGCACATACAACTGCAATTAAGTTGCAAGCAAGAGAATCAGCTAGTTCACGTCCTTTTCCAAGTAGTTGATAAGACACATCGAGTGTGATACCGTTACTCTGTTCAACAAATATCCAAACGTCATGAAATGCAGACAGATCTGTAGTCACTGTTTCTTTTTCTAATGTGATTGCGCCAACCGGGCAAGCATCTTTACAGAGACCACACATTACACAGGACTCGTTCACAATTGCGAAACCATCATTCACGGAAACTGCATTGTTTGGGCAACTACTTTCACAGTTTCCACAACCAACGCATAGGCTCTTGTCAATCGTAATTCCCATTTAACACACTTCCTTCCATACCTCAATTGCTTGTTTTGCAATATCAGAGATATTCCCCTCCCAATGAATAGCCTGATGTTCTCTTTTGGGGGTAAACGTTTTTGTGACCTGTGTCGGTGAACCATTCAGCCCGCAGCGCTTTTTGTCGGCGTTCAGCAGCTCGGCGTTGCAGCAGTTGACCGTAGCACTTGATCCAAACTCAATCCCGGCAATTGACGGCAGTCGAGGAAGATTGATACCTTTTTCTACAGTAATGACGAGAGGGAGAACACCGCGAACAAACAGATAACCGGTATCCGTTTTTTTTCGGCAGACAATTTCTTTTTCGTCGATATGCTGTATTTCGCATACATCAGTAATACACGGAAGATTCAATTGTGCAGAAAGCTCAGGACCAATTTGCGCGGTATCGCCGTCAGTTGCCATTTTTCCGCAGATAATCAGATCAAACGGTGCAAGTTGCTTCGCGCCGAGGCTTAAAATATAGGAGGTAGCCAGGGTGTCTGATCCAGCAAAAGCGCGGTCAGTCAGCAAGTATGCGCGATCGACGCCGCGAGCCATCAAGTCTTTCAGCATGGTTTGTACTGCAGGAATTCCCATACTGATTGCGGTTACACTACCGCCAATTTCTTCTTTGATTTGGACAGCCTGCTCAACTGCATATAAATCAAAAGGGTTGATTACCGCCTGTTTTGCGTCACGAAGTATCGTATTTGTTATCGGATCCAAACGGACCTCATTAGATGAGGGAACTTGTTTCACACAAACGAGAATCTTCATACAATAGAACCATCCTTCCTGGAAAACAGATTTCCTGTGCCTAGGAGTCCTTTCGCATCAAAGGCCTCTTTGCATTTGCGCATCTGCTCAATACCATCTTCTTTATACATGATCGTAAGAAAATCTGCCTTTAGCTTACCGACACCATGTTCCGCCGAAACGGCGCCGCCCATTTTTGAAACCTGAACTGCCCAGGATTTAAACAACTGTTTTGCCCGATTGTATTCCTCGGCATTGTTCGGGAGGACATTGACGTGCAGATGATTATTGCCGATATGCCCCCAAATCGCGCTTTCTAATTTGTTCTCTTGCAGTGTGTTTCTATACATTTGAACAACTTGTCTCAGGCAGTTGTCCGGAACAGACATATCAGACCCAAGTTTGGTAATACTCGGATCGGTCTTTCGCCTCTGATCAATCAGCATATTGACGCTTTCAGGGACTGCGTGACGGAAAAACATTAAGCGGTTCAGATCATTTTCATTGCATGCGACCCAGCTTTGTTCTTTATTTCCTCCTGCTGATTCAAATAGATTCCCCACGGACTGCAATTGCGATAATGTTTGTGTATATTCATCGCAATGAAGTTCAACATAGACGATAGCATTGACAGACGTTTCAATTACAGGCAATCCGGAGAACGCTGTGCCGCGCTCGCGCTGCCTTCTGAGGACTTGGAGCGCATCTGCGTCAAAGTACTCAATGGATGCAACAGGTGTTTTTTCGTTCCTGAGCATCTCAACAAATTGAAGCGCCTGCTGTTCATTAGAAAACATACACGAAACGCCCCAGATAAACGCCGGCAAAGGGCTCAATACTAATTCGATTTGACTGAAGATACCGAGTGTGCCATCACTACCGATCAGCAGATCAATAAGATCCATGTTTTTTCTTGCGAAATAACCAGAGGCATTTTTCGTGTCCGGCATTTGATAGTTGGGGATTGTAACCGGAATCAATTCACCATCCGTTGTTTTGAATGTTGCTTTGTATTCGTTTGCAAACGATTCTCCGCGTCTGATAGAAATAATGCGACCGTCCGGTGTAATCATGCGAAGTGCAGAAACGTGATTTCGAACAGATCCGTACCGATAGCTTCTGGCACCGGAAGCATTGCAGGCAGTCATTCCACCAATGGAAGCCGACACTTCTGTGGGATCAGGGAAAAAGCAGAACTCGTGATCCTTGCAAAATTTTGAGTAAACCTGGATGGATGTCTCTGTCCACCCCGTTGTATCAAATTGTTTTTTTGCAATCATTTTACGAAGCTCTGACAGAATGACGCCCGGTTCTACCGTCAGATAGTATTGTCTGCCATCTTCTCGCATCCCGAGAACATGATTCATTTTGCTCAAATTCAAGATTAAGCCGCCATTTGGCACAGCAGCTGCAGCTAATCCAGTTCTGGCACCCTGAACGGTGATTTTCTGTCCTTCACCATATTTTTCGGCGACCAAAGATTGTATCTCTTGTTCGCTTGTTGGAAATGCAATTTCTTCTGCAGTACCAACACTTCGTGATTCATCATGAAGATACTCAGCATACTCTGTACCAATTGGAAACAACGACGTCGTGTGCATATTCTTTTCCTCTTTCTTTAGTTTTTTTATCCTACTATAAACAAAATGCAAAATATATGATATTATTAATCATATTATTGCATATCGAATCGTTTTTGAGGTGCGTGTAGAATGGTTGAGTTGTATCATGCATATTATCGAGACAATGTTCAGTGGAATATGGATCGATATCATTTTCATACACAATACGAAATATTGTTAACAGTAGCCGGACATGCGAAAATTTTCATTACAGATCGTTGCTATCAATTGGAAAAAGGTCGGCTTTTACTGATCCACCCGTCAGTAATTCATAGGAGTTTTTGCCAAACTGCAGGAAACTATCAACGATATATCGTGCATATTCCGGAGAGTACATTACTTGCTTTATCAACGGATCAAAGCAACTTGCTTTCGATTTTTTCTTTAACTGAACAATTATATACACTTTCAGAAAAACAGCTGCAACAGATTATTCCTTTGTTTCAAGCCTGCATGGAAAAGCCGATGGGTTTTGGTGCTGATATTCGGCAGTCAATGTCACTTGCCGCGCTTCTGTTGCAGATCTCTTCTATGGAGAATACAAGAAGTTTACTGCCAATAGAAGATAATCATCCCTTTCCATCGTACATTACTTATTTATTGCACTATATACCTGAAAATCTGGCTTTCAAAATGACACTAGATAGTTTGGCAAACCAGCTTTTTATTTCCAAGGCGCAATTAAGCCGTATGTTTCGTTCATGTACTGGTTTTTCTGTTTTAGAATTTATTATTCAATCGCGTATTTGCGCAGCGTGTCAATATCTGAAAAACGGGTACCGTGTTGTGGATGTATATAGTAAAGTCGGGTTTTCCAACTATGCACATTTTTGCCGTTCATTTCAAAAATTTGTCGGCGTATCACCCGGAAAATACCGTCTATCTGAGTTTCAACATTTAAAATAAAGTTATAGACGAGTAGATTTGATGGATGTATAATGAAATTATTCAGATCGTCTAGGGAGTGTCTTAATGATTCAATCGTTAGAACGTGCATCTAGTATCCTTCACTTATTTGAACATCAAAAATATTGGGGAATCTCACAAATATCGGAACAGTTAGGGCTGAATAAATCCACGACCTTTGGACTTGTTTCAACAATGGAAAAGCTTGGCTTGATGGAAAAAGATGAAGCCAGCGGCAAATACTGTCTTGGTCTAGAACTTTATCGACTCGGAAATTTAGTTGATGCGAACTTGCGTCAGTTGATTTTGCCAGAACTGTCTAACCTTGTAAACTGTTTGGAGGAAACAATCAATTATGTTCGCCCCGATGGATCAGATATTGTCTATTTAATAAAAAAAGAAAGCCCGCATTCCATGAGAATTTGTACAACCATTGGCCAACGGTATCCAATGTATGCTACCGGCGTTGGAAAAGCAATTCTTGCCTTTCTTCCAAAAGAGCAGCAAGAACATATTCTCTCTCATCTGCAATTTCATCCATACACAAGTAACACGATTCTGCATGCAAACCAATTAAATCAGGAATTGGAACAGATACGCAACAAGGGATATGCACTGGATCGAGAAGAATTAGAGTATGGTTTGATTTGTGTGGCTGTTCCTGTATTTGATTCAACCGGGAATCCGATCGCAGCATTAAGTTGTTCGGGACCCAAAATGCGTATGACAGAGATAAAGATTGAAACTTGTATTGAGGAGCTTTTACGCAGTGCAAAATGCCTTCGAGAGCTAATTGTTCAAACATAGTGCATTAGATTTTAAAAAATGATTCTGGACACGGTATGTCGAATCCATACCGTGTCTTTTTTTGCAAAAAAACACCGGCGTGGCCATATGTAGTGCCATAAAGGAGTTGACATGGATTTACTTGTATGATATTCTAAAAATATATGAACGATGTTCTATAATATAGCACAAAAAGGAAGGGCACATATGAAACTGCTGGTAACGCTTACACCTGCTGAATCATGCAGGCTGATAGCCAAAGCTGTTGTTGCTATGCCGTGTGTACAAGATGCCAAAGAACATGCGAATTTGATTGTTTACGGCGGAACAACGAATGCGTTTGTTGTACAGGAACTATTGCATACGAAAGAGTACATCCCATCACATTGTACGGTTGGAATCAATACAAGCGGTAGGCTTTGCCTTACTTCCCGCACCAGTTATCATTGTTTTCCGAATGTTTTTTCAGATGGCCGACCTGTAGAGAAAGCGCCTGCGGAAGCCATAAAAGAGCAGTTACCCGGCTCTGTTGTCATTAAGGGCTCAAATGCAGTAGATCCAAATGGGTTTGTCGGGATTCTCACATCGGCAGATAATGGTGGCAGTGTTGCGTCATTTATTGGCCCAGTTACAGCCTGTGGAATAGAACTGATCGTTCCGGTTGGGTTGGAAAAAATGATTCCTTCTGTACCGGATGCAGCCCGGGCACTCGGAGGAAGATCTTCAATCGATTACTCAATGGGTGCAGCTCCGGGAATGTACTGCCTCTCCAATGCCACAATAGTAACAGAAATTGATGCATTCCGAATTCTGTTCAAAGCAGAAGCATCTCTGATTTGTTGCGGTGGTGTTGGTGGAAATGAAGGTGCAGTTACCCTAGCTGTGTGCGCCGAACAGGATACGCTTCAACATATTATTCATTTTTTGGATCATGAAGTAAAAGGAGAACCGGCAGTGTCGGCGAACCCCGGAGACTGTGAAACTTGTGGACAAACTGCCTGCATGTATTATCATCGAGACGCGCAAAACACGCCTGCATGGTTTTAAGTCTATGGAAAAGATTTCGGCAGAAAACAAAGTACAATAGGGCAAGACCTCTTGCTCAAAAAAAGGAAAGGAAGATACCATGAAAAAGAAAACGATTATTGATTTTTACAACATGAAGAAAGAGGGAGAGAAAGTATCCTGGATTACCTCCTATGATGCTCCGTTTGCATCTTTTGCTGAAACCGCTGGCATAGACATGATTCTTGTTGGCGATTCTCTCGGCATGGTAGACTCTGGTTTTGATAGCACAATTCCGGTCACTATGGATATGTGCATTGAGCACTGCCAGTCTGTAAGACGTGGTGCACCAAATACGTTTGTTGTTGGTGATATGCCCTTTGGATCCTATCAGTGCTCCGATGAAGACGCTGCTCGTAATGCAATCCGTTTCCTGAAAGAAGGCGGCGTGGACGCTATTAAACTCGAAGGTGGTAAAACAGTTGTCAGCCGTATTCGTGCAATTCGTGATTGTGGTATTCTCGTGTTTGGCCATATTGGATTGACACCGCAGTCTTCCGGCGTCCTTGGTGGACATAAAGCGCAGGGGCGCACTGTCGAAAGCGCTCGCGCAGTAATTGAAGATGCTCTTGCAGTTGAGCAGGCTGGTGCAAACTTCCTTCTTGTTGAAGCAGTTCCTCCTGAAGTAACAGAAGAAATCCACAAGCTGCTTTCTATTCCGGTATATTCGATTGGTGCCGGCGCTCCTTGTGATGGTCAGCTTACCATCTTTGCTGATACGATTGGTCTGTTCCAAGCATTTACGCCGAAGTTCGTGAAAAAATACGCTGAGATTGCGCCGATTATTATCGATGCATTTCGGAACTATTCCAACGAGATTAAATCTGGAGCATTCCCGGAAGATTGCCATTGCTATCATGTGATTGGCGACATTGAACCTTTTGAGAAGCTCTTTGAAGAATACAACACAAAATATAACAAATAATGTAGCGCAAATTGCAAGTGCAAGTTGGACACCTGCACAGTAGAAATTCGTTCATCAGAGCATCGGACATGGTGGGAGCCTTTGGCTTCCATCGTGGACGATGCTGTCGCAGCCGGAGGCTGCGTAAACAGAGTCGAGGAACTGTTCAAACAGTTCTTCCGGGGTTCGGTAGCCCAGCTTCTTGCGAGGGCGTCCGTTCAGCTCGTCAGCGGCAGATAAGATGTACTCCGGAGAGAAGGATCCAATGGATACGCCCTTGGGCACGAAGACCCGGAACAGCCCGTTGTGGCGTTCGTTTTGAGGACGTTCCCAGGATGTGTAGGGATGGGCGAAGTAGACCTGACTGCCCCAGTCCTCAATCTGGGCGAAGCCGGAGAACTCCGGGCCGTTGTCCACGGTAATGGTCTTAAAGACCTGCGAGAACTTGTTTCCAAACTCTTCCTTGAGCAGCTGCATGGCACTCAGAACGGAGTCCGCGTCCCTGCCGGGAATCTGGAGGGCGATGTAGTTTTCCGTTTTCTTCTCCAACAGGGAGAGGATAACGGCCTGCTTGCCAGCCTTCCTGCCCACCACAGTGTCGCCTTCCCAATGGCCTTCCTCGATGCGCAGAGCCGCGATCTCAGGCCGCTCATCGATGTCCTTGCCATAGTGTTTCTTGTGTTCGCGAGGCTTGGAATCCTTGTGCCGCTTGCGTTTCAGGGCCTCCGGCAGCTCCGCCACAGACAAGTCGAGATTGCCGGCCCATACCTCGTTATACAGGGTGTGCGTGCATACCATCTCGTCCGCCGGGAACAGCCTGTGCAGGCGGGCATAACCGACGCAGGCGTCCAGAGACCACTTGTGCTCTTTGAACTGCTTTGCCACCCAACGAAGGAAGCGGTCGCAGCGGCAAATCCGATGGTGTCTGCGAGAATGCTTTCGGTTGGCCTTGTAGACGGCCTCGCCGCGCCTTGCCGAGTAGCCGGGTTTCCTGCCCTGATTGCTCTTACGAGGCGGTGTGCCGCACCGCAGTTCGTTTGCCACGGTGGACGGCGAGCAGCCGATCTGCCTGGCGATGGCTCTGTTTGAGTAACCCTGGTGCTTGAGATGCTGGATAGCACCTCGTTCTTCACGCTGAAGATGCTGTCCCTTCTTGCGTTCTGTCGGCTCTGTGATATAATCTTGGCAGTCCATAGTGATCGCCCTCCTTTGGCAAATGTTGTGGGGAACTTCATTCTACCATGCGGGGAAAATCACTATGGATTTTTTCGTTAGGTGTCCAACTTCATTATGCAATCAACCACAAATAATGTAGTCGATTGTGCGTTAAATCGCTTACAAGTGGTGCGTTTTGGCAGAACCGGGAATTCTATTCGCTGCTTCTTGAAAACGACACGAAGAGCCCAGAACTGATGCAGGTATTCTTGAAAGACATTTATAAGAGGTTAAGAGAGTAATAACATAGTTTTGGATAAGGTGAGGCTAGTCTGATCGTGAACACTCACCTTGTCCATGGCTACTACATTATAGAAAGATTGTAATCATTGCTGTCCGTGACACATGGACGCATTCATATAGTGGAAGCCCGTTGACGCCAACCCTGACGCCAACGGGCATAACGCTGCTTTATATTGCCTGGATTTATTGCTCTGAATGTGACATCCGGACTAGACATATTGGGCGAAATGCGAACATAATGTACGCGATAGGCGTACAATCAGACCTTTGTAACCACCAGTCAGTCCGTCTACGACGTACAACGTGAATGTGCGCAGATGCTCCAGCTTCCAAAAGAGAAAGTTCATTGTCGTGCTCCGCTGGTTGGCGGCGGTTTCGGCGGCAAAGAGGATATGTCTGTTCAGCAATATGCCGCATTGATGGCGTGGGTCACAAAAAAACCCGTCAAGGTAAAGTACAGCCGACAGGAATCCTTGGATTATCATGTCAAGCGTCACCCGATGGAGATGGAGTTTACTACAGCATGTGACGAAAACGGGATTCTTACTGGGATGAAGGGCATCATTATTGCTGATACCGGCGCATATGCCTCCCTGGGCGGCCCGGTTCTGCATCGTGCCTGCACCCACGCCGCTGGCCCGTACAACTACCAGAATATCGACATTTTTGGGATGTCCGTCTATACAAACAATGTGGTTTCTGGTGCATTTCGGGGGTTCGGTGTAACCCAGAGCTGTTTTGCTACTGAGATGAACATCAACCTTCTGGCTGAGATGGTAGGAATTGATCCATGGGAATTCCGCCGCCGCAATGCGATTAAGCCCGGTGATATTCTGCCAAATGGTCAGACCGCGGACCCGAATACGAACATGGTAGCGTGTCTGGATGCGGTGAAAGACATCTATTATGCGCATCCTTATGTGGGTATTGCTTGCGGCTTCAAGAACTCCGGAACAGGTATGGGAAAGAAGGACATCGGTCGCGTGCTGCTGAGTGTGGAGCAGGGAAAAATTCACATCCGGACATCCGCCTCCTGCATGGGACAGGGCATCGGTCAGATGGTGCTGACTGAGATTTGTCACGTGACGGAACTGGATCCTGCATTGTTTGTCTTTGAGGCAGCGGATACAGCCCGTACGCCAGACTCCGGTACTTCAACCGCTTCCAGACAGACCGTTATGACTGGTGAGGCGGCCCGCCGTGTAGGTGAAAAGCTAAAGATGGCACTTTCAGGGGGAAAGACCATTGCCGATTTGGAAGGACAGGAGTTCTTCGGCGAATACTCTGCGAAAACAGACCCGCTGGGCGCCATCAAAGAGAACCCCATCAGCCATGTTTCCTATTCCTACGGCGCACAGGTCATTATTCTGAATGAACAGGGCCGCATCGAAAAGGCAGTTTCCGCCTTTGATGTCGGTACGCCGGTCAATGTTCAATCTGTAGAGGGGCAGATCGAAGGCGGCATGGTCATGGGCATCGGCTACGGTGTCACAGAGAAATTCGAGTGTGTGGACGGCTACCCCAAGAGTAAGTTCGGTACGATTGGCTTCATGCGGGCAACAGAAGCACCCGAGCTGGAAGTCATTCTTTGTCAGCCGGATGAAAAAGATAAACTGCCGTTTTCGCTGGGAGCGAAGGGCTGCGGCGAATTGTGCATGATTCCCACAGCGCCTGCCTGTGCCCACGCCTATTATCGTCTGGACGGACAATTTCGGCAAAGCTTGCCGCTGATCAACACGCCTTATCGAAAGTGATCTATCAAATCGTTCAAAACGAGCAGGGTACTTTACCCTGCTCGTTTTCATGAGATAAAAAAAGAAGCGTATAGAGAAGTGTCGTTTAGCGATGCAAGCATTTTGAGTGTATGGAGCAACTCTGTGTCCCCTTGCATCAATGGTTTCATCAGGCCTTCAAAACAGAAAGCATGAAGCATACAAGGCAGATCGGAGCGTATTTTTTTCACAAGGCTGAAAGCGTCCTTGGCCTGCCGGGACAGGTCGCCGTCCAAATCAAAAGGCAGGAACAGCGCCCGCACCGCCAGATTGTTCGTCCGGCGGATAAGCCTTGCAAACATCGGAATGTTCTCCGGCGTG